>Ga0131853_10016207_pt1 | contig 13609 bp, 15 predicted proteins | sample TergutLab28metaG_FD_92764 | JGI IMG/M metagenome (GOLD analysis project Ga0131853, IMG submission 92764) | Labiotermes labralis P1 segment gut microbial communities from Petit-Saut dam, French Guiana - Lab288 P1 (version 2) (version 2) | ecosystem: Host-associated > Arthropoda: Insects >... | reverse complement strand
TGTGTTATACGACTGTTGAAGCAGGTTAGCTAAGGCTAAAGGCATGGCGAATAGGAGCAGTTGCTTCCAAATCGCGCCTTGAGTCATGTCTATGCCTTTCATGGAGGTCTCCTTTTTGGGGGATAATTTTGGTGTGGCAGGCAGCATCCCTACAGGTGGATGTTTTATACACGCTTGCCTTGATTGTCGCCAAAGTATGTCTCTATTTGTTTTAAGTCGGAAATTGCGCTTAGAATACAAGTTTGATCTGTTTCAAATTCGAAAAAAAGTTCGTTTCGTAGATGAGGATACTCTTGAAATGAACCTTCAATTCTCGCACGGCCAGAGGATTTTTTCATTCTCAATTTAAAATGCAGAAAGTTTTCATAAGCATCTTTATACTCTGCCATACCCTCAAGTTTATTATAGCACGATAATAATGATATCAAAAGTGAGTACATTATCCCTGTCGATGAGTAAAAGTCTTGCTGGCGAACTTTATAGCTCCCGGCACAAATCACCAGATCGCCTTTAAAATCATATCCGCCCTTAAAGCTTGTACTTTCGGGAAACCCAAAAACTTCACATATTGTTATTTCAACTTTATCACTTCCATTGCTTCCCATAAGGCAAAATGCTTTTAATGGTAGTTCTGTCATATGTATCACTCCAAAACAGGCTTCTTCATGTAATTGTGTGTATTTTTTCATTTAATGCAATAATCCACTTCCACCATCATATCACAAACCCTATTCAAAATAAAGCAATGCCCTAAAATCATTTAGCGCGACAAAGCAACAGCCCCAAGACCTCATCTCTCGACAACTCCCTATACTTTCCAATCTCCAACTCCCCTATTCCCACTACCCCAATCGCAATCCGTCTAAGCGAAATAACCTCATGGCCTATTGCCGCGCACATCCTACGCACTTGCCTATTTTTGCCCTCCGAAATTACGATACGGATGGTCGAGTTGTCCTTTTGCTGCTCCACAATCTGCATTTTTGCCGGTCTTGTGACATATCCGCCTATATCAATGCCGTTTTTAAAGGCTTCTGCCGCCTTTTGCGCCACAACGCCTTTGACCACGGCTTCATATTCCTTCGTAATCTCATAACTTGGGTGCGTAAGCTTGTTCGTAAGCTCCCCATCATTGGTTATAATGATTAGCCCTTCCGTATCGTAGTCGAGCCTGCCGACAGGGTAAAGTCTTGCTCCACACTCTATGAGCGAAACTATGTTCGGTCTGCCAAATTGGTCTTTTGCTGTTGAAATATATCCCTTCGGCTTATTGAGCAGATAATACACAAACTCCGTATCAGACGGCTCGATAACGTGCCCACTTACCTCGACAATGTCCTTTGTGGGGTCGATTTTGTAACCGGGCTCGCTTATTATTAGGCCATTTACCCTGACAAGGCCTTCGGCTATTAGCTCTTCGCATTTGCGCCTTGAGGCTATACCATTTTCGGCCATAAATTTTTGTAGTCTTTGGATCATTTCAGGCTCCTTTATTGTGGCATGTCGCGTCAGTGGCGGAACAAGCCTTTATGTGTTCTTCACTCTGCTACGCTCTCTCCACAGTATATCACCCTATTGCACCACGGCGCAAGTTTTGATATACTTAGTTAAAGAAAATTTGAGGAGCAATTATGAAAACCAACGCCCCAAAAAACATAGCCATATTCGGCGGCTCGTTCGACCCCATTCACTTAGGCCATTTGCATTTGGCAGAACTTGTTCGTGAGGAATTTTGCCTCGACGAGATAGTTTTCATGCCCTCTGCACGTCCACCGCATAAGGAAGTCGCCGCAATCAAGGATAATGAGCAGCGTTTTGAGATGGTTAAGTTAGCAATCGGCTCAAATCCACACTTCAGTGTATCAAGGCTCGAATATAAGCGTGATGGCTATTCATATACAGCGCAAACTTTGCGACTTTTGCGCGAGGAGCTTGGATGCAACACGCAAATTTACTTCATAGTCGGCGCGGATTCCCTCGTGAATATGCACAAGTGGAAAGACCCCGAACAAATTTTCTCTCTTTGCGAAGTAATCGCCATAGACCGCACGGGAACCGGCGATGAGGAAATCACAGCCGCGATGAAATCGCTATCCAATGACTACAACGCAAAAGTCCATCTTCTAAAAAAGCGCACATATCCCATCTCTTCAACCGAGATACGCGCGCGAATAGCGACGGGCGTGACCATAAAATACCTTGTGCCGGATGAAGTTATCGACTATATTGACGTACATAATCTATACCGCGGCGAGCTGAATTTGGAGGGCATTAAAGCCTATCTTAAAGCAAAAATTTCTCCAAAAAGATACGCGCACAGCAAGAGGACTGCCGATTTCGCCGCCCATCTGGCAAAAGTGCATAGCGAAGATATTGACAAGGCTTATTTGGCAGGGCTTTTGCACGATATGGCGAAGCAGCTCACGCCCCCCGAGGCGAAAAAGTATAGCAACAACTTAGATGAGTTCGACCTGTCGCATTCTCATGTCAACCACTCATTCATTGGTGCGCAAATGGCACGTGAAATGCTTAACATAAACGATTCGGACATACTAAATGCCATTCGCTACCATACAACCGCTCGCCTTTCCATGTCGCCTTTGGAGCAGATAATTTTCATAGCTGACAAGATAGAAGAGGGGCGAAATTATCCCGAAAGCGAATATTTAAAGGCACTTGCCGAGACCAATTTAGACAAAGCAGTGCTTGAAACATTACAAATAACGACTTCCATAGCCGAAAAAAAAGGCAAGCGAATTCATCCGCTCAGCTTGGAAGTCCTTAAAAACTCATAGACAAAGAGGTGCTAATTTGAACGAAAATCTGAAAGTTTTACACAAAGCAATTGAAGACAAGTTCGGCAAAGACACGGTAATCCTAGATATCGCCGCACTCACGCCGATGGCGGATTATTTCGCTATAACCAGCGGTCAAAACCCTAACCAAATGCAAGCAATCGCCGAAAATATTGACATGGAGCTGTCAAAGCTCGGCATGAGACTATCCCACAAAGAAGATGAAGGCGTAAATTGGATTCTCATGGACTTTGGCGATATTATCGTGCATATTTTTGACGAAGAGTCGCGCCAATTTTATGACCTTGAAAGGCTTTGGGCAGACGCTAAAAAAGTCCAGTTATGATCGCCTTACTCTCCGACATCCATAGCAATCTATACGCACTTGAAGCCGTCCTTGACGACATGCCAAAAGTCTCCGCCGTTTATGTACTTGGCGACATGATAGGCGGAGCGAATCCGTTTCCTTGCGAGGTGCTTGACGCCTTGATAGGCTTGGACGTGCCTGTTCATGCGGTTTTGGGTAATTGGGAAGATTGGATGCTCAGGAATCGACACGACATAAAACCTGAGTGGCGGATAGACCGAAAGTATCTACCCGCTGTTTGGACTATGGACGCTTTGAAAGAACGTCATTGGACTTATTGGAAGGGCTTGAGACGAGTAAGCGAATTGATGACACGCTAGTCTTCCATGGCAGCCCGGAAAATCTGAACAAAAGAATCCTCACTCAAGACGATGCCGAAAGCTTGGCGCGAAGGCATAATGCTAAATTGCTGATTGGCGGACATACTCATCGTAGCAAGCTTTTTAGCGTAGGCAATCAGCGAGTCGTCAACGCAGGTTCTGTCGGACTTTCTTGTGATATGATGGAAGGTACTGCTTGTTATGCTTTACTTGATGGTGATAACGTGGTTTTTCGTCATGCCTCATATGACGTTGAGCGCGCGATAAGGGCAATACAGGATAGTGCGTTCTACGCATTGGATAATCCTACGGCTCTCGGTACAATTATTGTGATGAGAAGTGGTAATTATGATTTGTTGAAGCAGTTGAAGAAATGATATACACTACATACAACCAGGAGGTGCCCAACTATGATCGCTCTTCTCTCCGACATCCATAGCAATTTATACGCACTTGAAGCCGTCCTTAGTGACATGCCGAAAGTCTCCGCCGTTTATGTACTTGGCGACATGATAGGCGGGGCGAGTCCGTTTCCTTGCGAGGTGCTTGATACTTTAATGGGACCAGATGTGCCTGTTCATGCAATTATTGGGAATTGGGAAGGATGGATGCTTGGGGCTCGGCATAACATCCCGCCTGAGATACGAGGCAACGGAACAAAGCTTGCCGCAGGAGCTTGGGCTATGGACGTATTACAAGAACGTCATTGGAATTATTTGGAAGGGCTTGAAAAAACTTTGCATGTAAATGATATGCTCTTATTCCATGGCAGCCCTGAACGCTTGAAAGGCGAGATTCTTTGCCAAAAAGACGCAGAGGAGCTTGCCCAAAAGCACGACGCAAAGTGGCTCATCGGCGGGCATATCCATAGAACCCAGCTTTTCAAAGTAGGCACTCAACGAGTGGTTAATGCCGGTTCAGTTGGCATTTCTTGCGACAATATAGGCGGAGTCGCTTGTTACGCTCTTTTTGATGGAGATGATATAGTGTTTCGTCATGTGGCCTATGATGTAGAAAGTGCTATTAAGGCTATCGAAGCCAGTGAACTATACACTTTATCCAACGATTTTGTTAAAACTCAAATTGCAGTAATGCGAAATGGAAATTATGAATAATACATACAACCAGGAGGTAATCAAAATGGAACAACGCATTAAAGACATCGTAAAAAAGAATGAGCAATACTGCATCGACTTCAGACGCGAGCTCCACATGCATCCGGAGACTTCATTTCAGGAGTTCCGCACGACAAAGAGGATCGCGGAAGAACTCACAAAGCACGGCATCGAGCATAAAGTACTTGAGCCGACCGGCGTTATCGCTGAAATTAAAGGCGGCAAACCGGGTAAAACCGTAGCCCTTCGCGCCGATATGGACGCGCTCGCTATGCAAGATCAGAAAGATGTTGCGTACAAGTCCAAAGAAGCAGGTATAATGCATAGCTGCGGTCATGACGCACACACGGCGATACTTTTAGCTGCGGCTGTTTCTTTGAACGAGATAAGAGACGAGCTTGAAGGCAATGTGAAGTTCTTCTTCCAGCCTGCCGAAGAGCTTGTATCAGGCGCTAAAGTACTCATTGACAACGGTTGCATGGAAGGCGTTTCAAATGTGTTCGGTATGCATGTTTCACCTAGTTTGAACACGAGTGTTTTGGGTATTCTTTCAGGTCCTATGTACGCCACGCCTGATTCGTTGAAAATTACCTTCAAAGGCCTCGGCGGACACGCTGCTCAGCCGCATGTAACTAAAGACACAATCGTTATGGCGTCTCAGTTTATCACAAATGTGCAAACTATCGTCTCCAGAGTAATGCCGCCGCTTGAGCCGGGCGTGGTTTCTTTCGGCATGTTCCACGCGGGCACGAGAAGCAATATCATCGCTCATGAAGCCGTTCTTGAGGGAACAGCGAGAAGTTTCAAGCCTGAATACCGCACGCTTATCGAGAAAACTTTGAGAAAATACGCTGAAAACATCGCTGACATGTACGGCGGAAGCGTTGAAATCGAATATAAGTACGGAACGCCGTCGGTTGTGAACGAGGAGAGAAGTATTGAGCTGTTGAAAGATGTCGTTACGAAGAACTTTGGCAAAGAGCATTATGTAAAAGGCGACCCAACTATGGGCGCGGAAGACTTCTCTCTATATTTAGAGCATTGCAACGGGTGTTTCGTAGACATCGGAACCGGCAACGCTGCTAAGAAAACGGATATCGTACTTCATCATGGCGAGTTTGATATTGACGAGGACTCGCTTGCGTTTGGCGTGCAGGTTATGTGCCTTTATGCGCTTGCTTATTTGGGGCAAGATAAGTTTTAGGGGTTTGAATTGTTTTTAGTTAAGATGCAACGGGCGGTCGTTGGTGGTCATTGACCAGCGGTCGTCTGTTGCGGTTTTTCAGAGGGATTTTATCATTTGCGAAACTTCGGGCGAGGGCGAGCCTCCCCTACAAATGCAATGAGATTCCATAAAGTCAAGGTTTCTACGCAGCTCGTAGGGCCGAACTTTGTTCATCTGCAAAAGCTTCGCTGCTCACAACAAGCTACCCCTAAGAGCGCCTGTCGTAGTTTATGAGATGTTTCATCATTTTTGCAACATTTCGGGCGAGGGCAAGCCTCGTCCCTGCGAGCTATGTGAGAACCTCTCTGTAGGGGCGACCGTCCCGGTCTCCCGAAAATCCCCAACAAAAAAGCAGGCGGCCGTTGGCCAACGGCCGCCTGCAAAAAACACATTTCACTCTACCCCACCAAATAAGTCCCAAGCAACTTATAAGTATTCTCTACAGCGTCCATATGCGTACGCTCCATACCATGGCTCGCCGCAACGCCCGGTCCAACTACAGTGCCCTTAACATCATGCCCGGCGCGCAATGCCGCCGAAACATCCGAGCCGTATCTGTCGTAAATATCCATTGCATAGCTTATCTTATTCGCCTTCGCCAAGTTTGCAAGCCTTGTTACAAGCTCATAATCATAAGGCCCGCTCGAGTCTTTCGCGACAATCGAAACATCGTATTCATTGCCGTTCAAATCAAGCCCAACGCAACCCATATCAACGCCTACGACCTCCGAAATACCCTCAGGAATATAGCTCATGCCATGCCCGATCTCTTCATAGGCGGTAAAGATGACTTTGACATTATGCGCAGGTTTCGTGCCCGATTCTTTCAGCTGTTTCATGATGTCAACAAGAATCGCCACGCATAATTTATCGTCTAAGAACCTGCTTTTAATGAATCCCGACTCTGTAACTTGCATCTTTGGCTCGTAGCAGATGAAATCACCGGCGTCGATTCCTAATTTCTTCACATCTTCTTTGTTTTTCACCTTTTCATCAAGCCTTACATGCATATTATCCTCATCACGCACTCTCGTGTGTGCGTCAGGATACACATGCCCTGATGGGCTGTTGGATAAAATCGTACCTGTGTAAACTTTGCCGCATCTTGTATAAACATTACAATATTCACCATCAACAGTATTTAAAATGACTCCGCCTATTTTTCTAAACGCAAGCGTTCCATCGCTCTTAACACTGCGAACCACAAGCCCTAAAGTATCCAAATGCGCCGCTAGAGCGACCGTTTTGTCGCTGTTTCCGGGTATGTCAACTATCAAATTGCCTTTATTGGTAATCTCGTAACCGTAACCTATTTGCGCAACGTGCTTTACAAGCTTTTTAAGGGCTGCATCAGTAAACCCCGACGGACTATCAACCTCCAAAATATCCTTTAGTACGCCCAGCATGTAATCTTTGTTAAGCTTAACACTCATTAAGTTCATCCTCCTTCTTTTTATCCCTTGTCATTAAATCATAAACCGCTTTTTGTGGGTTCTTATTCTCCATCACAACTTTGTAAATCTCCATCGTTATTGGCGCCGAAACATCGTAATCGTTGGCTAGTTTCATGGCGGTTTTACAAGTATTTACGCCCTCAACCACCGTGCGAACCTCTTTAAGTGCCTCGTCCAAGCTCTTCCCCTGCCCCAAAAGCATCCCTGCGCGCCTGTTCCTGCTATGAGGTGATGTACATGTAACAATCAAATCGCCTATGCCCGAAAGGCCGTAGAACGTAGCCTCGTCCGCGCCCATGCTTACGCCCAGCGCAGATATTTCTCTAATACCTCTTGTCATAAGCGCGGCTTTTGCATTGTCTCCGTAGCCCATGCCGTCCGATATGCCTGCTGCGAGTGCAACCAAGTTCTTTAGCGCGCCACCCATTTCAACGCCTATGATATCTTCGCTGGTATAAACTCGAAAATTTTCATTCATAAACACATCTTGAACAAACTCCGCGCATTTTATATCCCTCGACGAAGATACTATCGCGGCCGGCGCGCCGAGCGCCACTTCCTCCGCGTGAGTAGGACCTGACAGAGCCGCCACATTAACTCCCGGCAAAACTTCCTCAATAACCTGTGAGAGGCATTTTGTCGAACTCGCTTCCAAGCCCTTTGCTATATTCACAATTGTTGAGCTTTGCTTTATGTACGGTTTAAACAACTCCATAGTCTCGCGCAAAGCCTTAGAAGGCGCACCCTGGACAAAAAAGTCACACGAACGAGACGCTTCCTCCACGTTCCAGCAGATATTTACCCCACTAGGCACAGGGACACCCGGCAGATACTCGCTGTTTTCACCGCTCGCTATTACCTTTCTCGCCTTCTCCTCATTTCTAAACCATAAATTTACATCATGACCATTATTAGCAAGCAAATACGCCAGAGCCGAACCCCAGCTGCCTGCCGAAATCACGCATATTTTCATTATAAAACCGCCTTTTTTTTGAACGAAAACTTATTCTCTTCGCCCTTTAATAGCCTTGTAATATTCGCCCTGTGGCGGAACCAAACAAGCGCTGTAACTAATGCCGTTGCGATAACTACCTCAAGTGGATAACCGAATAAATATATGATTATCGGCATCATAAGCGCGAGCACCAGCGTCGCGAGCGAAATATATCTCGTCAGGAGCACAATAATAACCCCAACGCAAGTCACAATTAGAAACATCCGAAAATCCAGAGCCATCATCAGTCCAATAGTTGTGGCGAACCCTTTGCCGCCTTTAAATTTCATATAAAACGGAAAGCAGTGCCCTAAAATAGCACCAATTGCCCCATAAAGACCCGGCAAAACGCTGCCGTCACCCGAAAAAGTACCGCCGCCGTTCCAAATCAGCGCGCAAATAACAAACGCTAATACGCCCTTAAAAACATCGGCCAGAAGCACAGTGACCCCTACTTTTCTACCCATTACCCTAAGCGCGTTTGTAGCCCCTGCGTTGCCCGAGCCATGTTCGCGTATATCAATACCCATCACGCGCCCGATAATATGCGCCGTTTGAATAAGCCCGATACAATATCCGATCAAAATAGCCAATATTCGAAAGTCCATGTCTATCGCCCTCGCCTCCTATTAACCAAGTATTTAAACTCGAACTTTTTCTCTTCGCCATTCAATAGCTTTGAAATATTCGCCCGATGCAAATACCAAACAAGCGCGACCACAAAGACAGACATCACAATAACCTCCGGCGAATATGCGAAAACGTGAAGCGTTATCGGCATTGCCGCTGTGACAGCAAGCGTTGCGACAGTAGTGTATCTGGTGATGAGCAAGATAATAAGGCCGGCCCCAAGTGCTATAAAAAACATCCAAATGTCCACAGCAATCATAAGCCCCATAGCGGATGCAAATCCTTTGCCGCCCCTAAACTTCAAATAAAACGGAAAACTGTGCCCAAGAATCGCGCCAAGCGCGCCGTAAAAGCCCGGCAAAACGCTACCATCGCCCATAAAAGTACCGCCGCCGTTCCAGAGTATCGCGCAGACGATAAACGCCAAGATCCCCTTCAACACGTCCGTAATCAGTACAACTGTCGCGGCTCTTGCGCCAATGATCTCAAATATGTTCGCCGCTCCCGCATTACCCGTGCCGCGCTCACGAATATCAATCTTAGCAACCATCCGCCCTACAATATACGCAGTTTGAATCAGTCCTATGCAGTATCCTATTAAGAGTGCCGGTATTCTGAAGTCTATGTTCATTTTGTACCTCTTTCTTGTAATTTGGTTTGTCTTATTGTAAAACATCTTAAAACCGCTTGTCCTCTGCTATCCTGTGCTTTTTGTCATCCTGAACGAAGCGAAGGATCTTACCAGCATTCACAAGATCCTTCGCTTACGTTCAGGATGACAAGAGGCGGAGCAATGTATAACTATATTATAATTAAAACGCTTACTTTATGTAATAGGGATTACCAATTGCTTTGCGTCCCTTAGTATCCTCTATTTCAAGCCGAACGTATGTCCATGTTTCATCCAGCGCTACCTCAATATGGGTAATGTCGTCGTTAAAAGATAGCTTGTGCGGGCAGTTCCAATGCGAGTTTTTCAAATGCACTGATTTGACAGGCGAAAAATCCGCGTAGAAAACATTGTTTTCGATATACATATTGTATATTTGCGGAGCTAAGCCCTTTTCACCAACGCATGAGTAGAAATTACCCTGTTCAAGCGCGTCAATGATACATGAGTGGCTTAGTTCCTTTGCTTTTATCATTACAAACCCACCCATATACTTGCTGTACGGCGAGCCGGGAGGAGAGTCGAGTTCAGGATTACCGCTATGATTATCGTCCGTCGCGAGCGCCCATATCTTTTTCCCGTTCCGTAGCATTGTATCATAATAAGTGCTTGACCAGCCGGTAAGATTTATCTTTTCAACGATATTGTTATAAATCTCCATCGCGAAAATCCCATTAAGGTCTAAATAGTCTTTCGTTTCATGAATTTCAGAGCCATGAAACGATGCCGCCGGATGATTCCATGTCACCAAGTAGTCATTATCAACAAAGGATTTAACAAGTTTATTGGCGTTCTCTAATGTGCCTTTAAGGTTGATTGTTGAATAATCTTCCTTGACCCCGTGATATTTCGGATAGCAATTAAAATGGTATATTTTCAGCGTTTCAGGGTCATGCATCAATGCTTCAAGCCCCGGAAGAGCCATAAACTCATCATCATTTAGATAATCCCTATACGTAAGCTTATCATAGTCCGTAAAAGCTATAATATTATATCCGTGGGACTTATATAACTCTTTTATCTGCTCCGACGTCGTAAGTCCCTGTCCGATATCTTTTTCCATAGTGTGGCAATGCAAGTTAGCTTTGTATATATTACCCTCGGTCGGCAGCAAGTTAATTCTCATGTCCAGCCCCTAATCCTTCCTATTCCTCACCACAAAATGTATCGGCGTGCCTTTAAACCCAAAATTCTGCCGCACCTGATTTTCGATAAATCTCTTATATGAGAAATGCATCAAATGCACATCATTTACGAAAAGTACAAACGTCGGCGGTTTTACCGATACTTGCGTCACGAAATAGATTTTTAGCTGTTTGCCTTTATCGATCGGCGGCGGCGTCATCGCCATCGCTTCAATCAAGACATCGTTAAGAATCCCGGTCGCGACACGCATAGCACTATTTTCATAAACCGCTATGATCATGTCAAAGACTTTATCGACGCGCTGCCCGGTGAGTGCCGAGATAAACAACTTAGGCGCGTATGGCATGTATTTTAACTCATGCTCGATCTCTTTGGTGAATTTGTTCATGGTTTTATCATCTTTTTCCACCACGTCCCATTTATTTACGACTATGATTGCAGCTTTACCGCGCTCGTGAGCTATTCCAGCGATTTTTGTATCTTGATCCGTAATCCCTTCCTCCGCGCTTATGACAAGCACGCATACATCGCAGCGCTCAACCGCTGCAACCGCACGGATTATCGAATATCTCTCGATATTTTCTTTTATCTTCGACTTCCTACGAATACCCGCCGTGTCTATGAAAACAAACTCTTGACCCTCGCGCTCGAAATACGTGTCAACCGCGTCCCTTGTCGTGCCAGGGATATTACTTACGATAAGCCTGTCCTCATTCAAAATTTTATTAATAAGTGACGACTTGCCGACGTTCGGCTTGCCTACGATCGCTACTTTTACCCTGTTATCCCCTTCGTCCGCGTTGCCTGCGCTGTTAAAATGCTTAACAACCTCGTCGAGCATATCGCCAAGCCCAAGCCCCTGCCCTGCCGATATCGCAATCGGTTCGCCAAGCCCAAGTGAATAAAACTCATATACTTCCGGATCAGACTTGCCGATTCCGTCCACTTTATTAACGACCAAAATGACCGGTTTTTTCGTCTTTCTAAGCTGATTCGCAACGACTATGTCGTCTTCCAAAACACCCGATTGTATATCGACCAAGAAGATGATAACATCCGCTGTCTCAATGGCTACCTCGGCCTGCTGATACATCTGGCGTGCGATTATATCCGTGCTCTCCGGGTCAAGCCCACCGGTGTCAATAATCGTGAAATTATGATTAAGCCAATCCGCATCGGCATATATTCTGTCACGGGTTACGCCCGGCGTGTCCTCAACAATCGAGATACGTTCGCCTGCGAGTCGGTTAAAAAGTGTTGATTTGCCGACGTTTGGCCTTCCTACTATTGCTACTATTGGTCTCATAAGTTCCTCCCATATTCCTTGCGACTATCCCAAAATCTCTCTAATAAACTGCGCTCCGTCCACCTCAAGCGCAACAACTCTCGCATTTAGCCTATTCTCCACTTCCAAAACACTTATATCATCAAGAAAAACATCTTCACCGCGCTTCAATGCATTCGCGGGAATGACTATCTTTCCATGATACTCCGTTTTCCTCAATGCGTCAATGACATCTCGCCCTACCAAAAGCCCCGAAACCGTAATGTCTTTGCCTAAAAAACTGTTTTCGACAACGCAAACATTAACATCAATCCCAAACCCGTCCGAAATCTCGTCACAGAGTTCTTTCATGTAGCCACTCGCCGCCACACCCGTAACGACCGTTACATCAGGCTTATCTTTATGCAGGCGCGGCTTTCTCATAGCGCTTTTAGCTTCGTCAAAAAAGCTCCTGAGCATACCTACGCCATTTTCGTACTGCGGAAAGTCTTGGTACTCCTCGTACGCCGGCAAGTCCCTGTCCGCAATCAGATAAAACTCATCCGCCGCGTAGACAAACCTTGTTCCGTGGTTTTTACGTATGCTTTGTTGGGCTTTTTTAACTATTCCTATAACATCTCTCGCATCTTCACGCGTAAATTTCTCAATTATATGAAGGCCATTCCTATGCGCGCTAAGCCCGACCGGCACGACCGACAGGCTCTTCGCCCACGGCAGGTACTTCGACAAATCCTCGATAGACTTTTCCAAATGCTTCCCATCGTTCATGCCTTTTACGAGCACGATTTGGAAGTTCATTTCAATCTCAGCCTCGGCTAGTTTATCTAAATAGTAAAACAGCCGCTCAGCGTTTTCATTACCCATCATTTGCGCGCGCAGCAATGTATTCGTCGAATGAACCGATATGTTAATCGGCGAAAACTTGTAAAACAGTATCCGTTCGAACTCTTCATCGCTCATATTCGTAAGCGTCACATAATTGCCCTGTAAGAACGACAGGCGCACATCGTCATCCTTAAAATAAAGGCTGCGCCTAAGCCCTTTCGGAAGCTGGTCGATGAAGCAGAACACGCATTTATTCGCACACGCCCTTGATTCGTCCATAAGCTCGCTCTCAAAGACCAAACCGATGCCCTCGTCCTCTTCCTTCTCAATATCCAAGAGCCACTCTTCGCCCGTCGGCTTCTCGATCAAAATTTCAACAACTTCGTCTCTGGTTAGATATTGATAATCAAAGGCATCTTTAACCTCGCTGTCATTAATGCTAAGAAGCGTATCGCCCGCGCGTACGCCCATCTCAAAAGCTATGCTTTTTTGGTATACTTCTGTTATTCGGTGTCTTTTCATGCTTTGATCTCCATAAACGCCGCCATAGACCCGCGCATATCTCCGTCGCGTCTATGGGAGAAAAATAGTATATCGTCGCATTTCGTGCAAAGCGGCGACACTTCGATATTTTCGTCCCTCACGCCAAGCCCTGTTAAAAGCTTGCGATTGACACTTTTTAAATCTATAAGATACTTGCCCTCTTTTTGCTCCGATGTTTTTCTATATTCCGCAAACTCGTGAAAAAGCTCATAAACCGGCTCGTCAACTTCAAAACACGAC
>Ga0131853_10016204_pt1 | contig 13610 bp, 12 predicted proteins | sample TergutLab28metaG_FD_92764 | JGI IMG/M metagenome (GOLD analysis project Ga0131853, IMG submission 92764) | Labiotermes labralis P1 segment gut microbial communities from Petit-Saut dam, French Guiana - Lab288 P1 (version 2) (version 2) | ecosystem: Host-associated > Arthropoda: Insects >... | reverse complement strand
CTGACAGATGGTGTCAGTGACCAAAATCTGCTGCCCTGTGTGTCAGTTTACTGGCCTTACCAAACACACAAAACAGTGCAAAGACAGCAGCAGGTGATACCATCGCTGTATACAGCTAATTTAATGCTAAGTCTCCATGAATAATACTTTGTTTGGAAACTTGGTGCGTTACTGCCACACTATGGATATCCAAATTCTAGTGATATGCCACAGACACCAGACATTTCCTTTCTTGCAAATTATTGGACCAGGTTTTGTCATTTTTAATAAACTCCCTTCTGACATAAAAAATTGTCTCACAATGCTAAACAATTCAGACTGGCCTTACATGATTTTCTTCATTTAAAGTCATTTTATGTTGTGGATGAGTATTTTAATAGCACTAAAGTCTAAGATTTGGTTTTATTTTATAAGTGCAATTAGCTATTATTTGCCAGTCTTGATGTTTTATAGTTTACTTTGATTTGTCATCAACAAATTACAATTGTATTGACATATTTCTTCTACCAAGAAAGAAGGTTTAATTTAGTAAATATGTTGCATTTGATAATTTTATTACAACTCATTGTTTTATATATATTAAGATGTTATTGTACTTTATTTCAAACTAACTGTACACATTCCCTATATAGTATTTATACGATTCATTGTCACTATGACATATTGTTTGAAATGGCAAGCATATTTTGTATTTCTACATTATTTCATGGGGACCGCGGTAGCACAGTGGTTAAGGTGCTGTGCTACAAATCGGAAGGCCGCTGGTTCGATCCCAGCTGGTGTCATTGGAATTTTTCATGGACATAAAATCCTTCAGATCGCACTATGGCCCTGGGGCGACTCAGCCTCTAACAGAAATGAGTATCAGAAGCATTTCCTGGGGGTAAAGGCAGCCGGTGCGTAAGGCTGACAATCTTACCACCATCCAATGCCGTTGTCATGAAATCTGGGAACCTTAACTTCCTGGAACCCTCTGGACCCACTCCAGGCCTGTTAATGGGATTGCTTTACCTTTACCATTTTATATTATTTCATGACAAATTCTACATTCAGTACGTTTGTTAAACCTTATATGGATATGATGAATGTATAGTAAATGAATGAATGAAAGAAGTATGTTAATGCTTTCATTTGCAAATATAAGAAGACCTCCACCCCTTTTCTACCAATGCGGAACAAATGCTACGCAAACAGCTGAATGACCAATATATTAGCATACCATAGGTTTGAAGTCGATGGACTGGCGAATGAGTTTCTCTTCACTAAGGGAGTAGCGTGCTTCTGAGGTAATGGCATCAACAGGTCCCTTGTCAACTTGTTGTTTCATGGCTCGGAACAGCATGAACAAGGGCTCCCCCGCACACTCCCGCAGGAATTTATACAAGAGGAATGTGAACCATGCAGACAGCATCTTCTCAGCAACACTTTCTGTTCTGTAACAATGGAGTCCACAGTGTTAGAACAAAAAGTGACCAGTTCTTAAGCTCACCTGCTTGCCTGTCTGTCCATCTATCCATCCAACCATCCAACAAAACAAACCACCCAAACTACCAATTAACTCAATGCAGTAGAGTCCTTCTTGAGAAATCAGCAGTCCCTCGGCTAGTTGTGCAATTGAAACAATAATGCAGCTCTACTGTACCAACAATATTGCTCCAAAAGGAAATGCTTCATTAATATGCAACAGTTCAATTCATTTTAGAGTATTCAACTGCACTGTGTAAGGTACAAAAGAAACATTACAGTGGCTTATGTTACCTCCTGAGCAGAAGTTTAGGATGGCTCTTCCCTTCCATGCATTTCTCAATTAACTCAGCCAGCAGAGTCTTCAAAATGTCCGTGCAATACTCCATCTTGCTCTGCAGTGTCACCATTATAAGGGACGCCACATTCACTCTGAAACATAAAATCATTACTGCAGTCTTTGGCCCCAGCAGTTTTTCATTGCTGCATGTACCTCAATTTAATATTTTGCATTAATCACTAATATAGAGGGAAACTGTGAGAAGGAGACTACAATAGACAAGTAAATGCAGAACAAGATGTCACATGCAAAGTGCACGGGAGGATCTACTAAACCTTCCTTAATTTGTTTGCTGTAACACTGCTGACATGTTTTGGCTTGTGCCTGGCCATCAGGGCAGTTAGTGCTGAGGTCACATTTGTGCCCTACATGTCTGTCCTTGCAATTAGCATTACAATTGGTTTGGTACATGAAGTTGGGATTAGGTATGATATATAACTGTGTTTAAAGTATGTGACTGCAAGTGTTCAGAGAATTACAGGAAATGTGTGATATGAACTTGGTCAATATGTACATACCAACTGGTGCACTCACCAACCAAACCAAACCAAACCCAACCAACCCAATGAACCAACCAACCAAATAATTAACCATCGAACCCAAATGTTCATTACCACACACACAACAGCCCACCACCTGCCCTATTCTGAATCACATCAATTCAGTCCATGCCTCCCCATCACACTTCTTGAAGATCAATTTTAATATTATCCACCAATCTATGCCTAGGTCTTCCAAGCGGTCTCCTTCCCTCAGGTCTCCCCAGTTGGTGCACTAATCCACCATTCAACAGCATTCTCTATTCATTGTAGGATGTAATGAAAATTAAATGTGCCATTTGGTGCACCTCCTAACATAGGTACATTGTGTTTATAATCCTTGTTAACTTTCTAAATTATGATGTAATGCAGACAATCAGTACACTGGTTGGAGCAGAGCACTTTTGTGTGTGTGTGTGTGTGTTTCACAGGCACAACTGGTGACACAACTCAACCTCTCCAACAAACAGTGATATGAATGGCAACATGTCACACTGCAGAGGTCTAGATGTGTGTGTCACATGACAATACACACCTAGGTATGATGTCCAACTACATGGTGTAGAAACCCAAAGATGACCATCATTTACAGCATCAATTAATTTATTTTCACCATTCACATGACGCACCATGTCTCATTACCATAGGTAATATAAATGTTTTATATATACTGTAAATGTACTACTAACAGATGATAATGCTTGTGTCACACACACATTACATGCGTTAACACACTGGTGATTGAGTGGGATGCTCTGGCTCTCCCAACCCTGCCAGGCAGGATCCATAAGCACATTCAGTCCAAACATATTTAACATAGGGAAATAAGATGAAAAAATATCCAAAGATATGTCAACAGCAATTTATAAAAAATGGAATGTGTGAATTATGACAGCCCTTCAACTGCACATGGCCACTGAATTACGTTAAGCAACATAGAAACAATGTATGAATGACAGCATACCTGTCTCTCATTGAGAAATATCTGTTGCTTTCAAGTGTTCGAATAAAAAGAAGCAGAAACGTTTTGTTCATTATGAGCTGGCCAAACAGCCGAAGTCCCTTCTCCTTGCGTAGAAGCTCCGGGCGTTCCCACTGCAGCACCACATGATCATCAATGTTTGGAAACAATATTTTCATAGCGTATGTACGGTAATCGAGGAACGGAATGCCACCTGAGGTCAGGTCACCTGTCAGGTCTGTCATCTCAGTCTGCAGCTCAGCAAATGCTGAAAAAAACACAACCAGTTTCAAGCTGAATTAACTTCTTGTTTTGTGGGCTTAATGCTTACAGCAAGCTGACACAAACTGATTATGAGAACCAAACATGTTAACTGCTTCAGTTCTTTACAATATAACATAATGCACACTGTTAGCATCATACATTTGATATGACAAACTGCACATAAACATCTTATATTTATGACATTTCAGTTTACAATCCTGGAAGGCTCTGAACTGTCACCCCCCACCCCCCCCCCTCCAAGTACTACGGTCCTTAAAAAACGCTAGGACCTGCTCACCCACTGATATGGTGCAATATCCCAGAATACTTGGATATTTAGCAACACTGTTGTGACAACCTCCAGTCTCACAATGTTTTGCTACTTTTGCTGTTTCCATTGGTTTTGTGACACATGAAGCATATGAACACTGAATGACAGGACAAAATGCATGTTACATGTTGCAAGCACAGACAGTCTGCCTCACACGCATGTTCCGAAGCTGCTGAGATGTGATAACAACCATCCTGAGGATTTACCCCAAGCGCTGACCGAGCTATCACAGCCCTACATTGACGCCAAGCTATAACCAAGCTATCACAGTTCAACACAGCTTCACAGGAAATGATTCGAAGAGTTTATCCCTCTTTTTCACAAAGTGACATTCAGAGGCTCTCTATTGTTTTCAAATGAACGCAGCCAATTGCTGCACAGAAATTCAGTTTAAAGTTACACTCTGCTAATATTTTGAGGTCACAAAGCACCATGTCTATAAATATAAGACAGATCTTACCTTCTTTACATTCAGCTGCAACTCGCAGTTCCAGGATATCCATCTGTTCCTGCATATTCTTCAGAACCCGGTTGCTCTCAGTAGACTTTCGTCTGTATGCAATAAGAAATCCTATGAAGATGATCAACAGAACGACGATGCCTGCGATGACACCTATGAGGGTTGGTTTTGAAAGAGGACCATTCAGTCCTGCTGGTGATGCATAACTCAGCTTTCCTATTACGTATCTCAGCTTGCCCATACCAACTTCAACCTGAAGATAAAACACACAAATACTGGACATAACCTCCAATTCATGTTAATGGCACATATATGGAAAAGTACAACTGACCTATGACACACAAATGTGTGACTCAAAGGCTTGCCAAGGCCACATACTCACCACTACTTGAGGTAGTTCCTGGGGGGTGGGATTGCCATCTTCATCAATACCTGGTGGCTGAGTTATCGGCGGACGGCACGTCAGCTGCTGACGAGACAGTGAAGTCACATTGCAAAGACTGTTACCAATCCGCACCGTCACATCTGACTCCTGACACGCACGGTCCAGATGCTGACCCTAAACATGATTTCACTTTCTACACTCCTACTGACATTTCACAATTCAAATACATCTTTCAGTTATATCAGGCCAACAGTGAAGAGACTATTTCTTTTATGCTGCATACAACAGACTAAATGAAAGAGAACAGGGTACCATCATCTGCTGGCCTTTACTCAGTCAGAACTATGATAAATACAGGAAGATGCAGAATGACACAAGTTCTATTATTATTATTATTATTATTATTATTATAATATTATCATCATCATCAATTTATTCTTGCCTATTAATTACTAGGTGGCAGCCATATGTTAAGTCCAGGTCCCAACAACAGAGCAAAGCAATTTACTCCAGCACTTTACAAATGATGTGTGAAGTGCTCGTTAGTATGATCTTCTGTAGATCTGTGGCCGAAAGGTGGCTATACCCCTAGCCTTACAAGGCTGTGATGTTACTCGGAAACACTGTCACATTATAATTGTGGGAACCAGTGGCTATGATACTACCAGAGTGTTAGTTTCACACAATGCAAGGGTATTATGTCAGGTAGACACGTACCACTTAGGTAAACTCACAATCATACAACAACTTGCATACAGAGCAACAGTTGATTTTCTTTCTTGTTGGGGATAATCTGATGGACCAAACTAAGCCTTAGACTTTACCGTCTGCCCTGTCAATCCCAGTGATGCCACAGAGAGCTGGACATACTTTCATTTTAAATGCCTGTGCTTGCACCTGCATGGGACACTGTTTTCCTTCCAGCCCATGAAGAGTCACATTGACTGGGGCAGAGTCTTCTTGTTCCGCCCATAAAGGTAATAAAAAAAAATGTAATTGGTAAGACTGATGACAATGACACATAACATGCCAGATACTGCACTGCACTGTGACTTACGTTTATAGTGAGGTAATCACTCTTGTAATATTTGACTTCTTCATCAAAAGGTTCATACACAGGATTTGGGTAAAGCAGGAAAGATGAGTAGCCTTCTTTAACTGACAAGTTTTGGACTCCAGTCACATTGTCCATTCGAAAACCATACTGCAGGGACAATGGATGTTCTGCATCCAGTGGTTCTTGAGCTATGATGTTAGGTGAAGGACAGGCCATGTTGGAATTGCTCAACACCACACATTGCTGCAACACACAGCAGCAACATTAACAGGCTGGCAAGAGGCTCCTGTCTTTTAAAACACTATGAAAATTCTGCGTGTGTGGAAATGTGAAAATGGTAACTTCCTTAAACAGAATAACAAAAACACAGAAACAACTGCCGCCGCCACCACCACCACTACCACTACTGCCGCTGCCGCCACCACCACCACCACCGCCGCCGCCACTGCTGCTACTACTTTTACATGGACAGATGGTTGAACTTTGTGTTCTATTACAATTATTACATGAAAACACTTAAACAGAAGAAAATAAATTACACGGTACATCACAAACACACACAACATATTCATGATGTACAATTTAGCACAGTCACTATTGTACGACCTCCAAACTGTGTGAATAAATTGAATGCAACATGGAATGCTGGGTCTTACAAGCAACAGTAATACCTTGCCCAGTGTAATTTTGACTACAGGCAGTTAAAAATAATTAAATACATGGGAAAAGTTAAAACTCTGGTAACACCAACAAATGCACAATGCTGCAATCTATGTACTGTTTCTACTGCTTGGCTCTCTGGAGATGGCGTATATGCCAAACCATGCAAGAGACATAACAGAATACATACATACACTTAGAATTGCAAATTTATTGCTGTTAACAGTTTTAAAATATCATACTGCAAAAAATGAACAATGTGAGATATGAGAAAACATTTATTGAACACTGAAACACTTAAACACAGCAAAATTCTGTTAATCCGACTGCAATGGGACTGAAAAGGAGCAGAATTAATGAATATTCTGGTTTATCAGACAGCACCTATTGTAACCTAAGGTAAAAGGTAAAGCAGTCCCATTACAGGCCTGGACAGGCCCAGAGGGTTCCAGGAAGTTAAGGCTCCCAGATTTCGTAACAACCACACAGGATGGTGGTAGGTTGTCAGCCTTACGCACCAGCCGCCTTTACCCCCAGGAAATATTCCTGGTACTCATTTTAGTTAGAGGCTGAGTCGACCCCAGGGCCATAGTGCGATCAGAAGGATTTTATGTCAATGAAAAATCCACTGACACTAGCTGGTGTAACCTAACGTCTTACAGCTAATTGTGTTACTGCTCCTATATTAGGGCTACAGAACTAATCAAAGCAGTATTCCATTTGGATATCCCCTTAATCTGCTGGTTCAGGGTCTTCAGGGTGCTCTTGTGTGTTTTCTGAAGTATTCATACTTGAACTTGATGGAGTAGGAAGGAGACAGTGGGCCAGGAGATGCCAAAACGGTTGATGTACAGACACTGGTGGATGCCATTCTGAACGTCCTTCAGATCTGCCTGTTTCAACAATGAAGCTCTTTTCTGGTGTGAAGCAAAACTTCTGGTCTTGGGACTACTCTTAAGGGCTGGACGAAAAGGATTTCCAAATTATCACACATCGGGTTACAGGAATTTTGCTGTACACGCAGACGAACACCAGTGGTTACAGGAATTTTTCTGTATATGCAGATGAACACCAGTGGTTACAGGAATTTTGCTGCACATGCAGATGAACACCAGTGGTTATAGGAATTCTGCTGCACATGCAGATGAACAGTGGTTACAGGAATTTTGCTGCACATGCAGATGAACACCAGTGGTTACAGGAATTTTGCTGCATATGCAGATGAACACCAGTGGTTACAGGAATTTTGCTGCACATGCAGATGAACACCAGTGGTTACTCAACCACCGCAGAAAACCGGCATCATCAACCACTCATGCACTGTGTATTTGTTAATGTCCACCCCATCCACCGGAGGCAGTGGGTGGGGTGTATCCATGAGTGCCTGTGTTCACACAATCCCATTTTGTCCACAAGACATCCACACAATGTGACTGTGCCCAGCATGCAATGGTCACTCCCCCTTACCGCGAATTCAGCAAAGGATCAGTGTACACATCAGACCCACTTGATCACTAACCTAAAACTGGAGTCATGTTGGACAACAAATTTAATTTAAATTCTTCCATGCAGAACAGCGTTGTTACAGAAACACAACTCAGTCTGTTCACTAACTCACTCACTCACTCACTCACTCATACACACAGTAGAGTCTCAATGCCTGTAATCAAATGGGACTGATTACACCAACAAAAACTTTGGAATCATGGACAGCAGAAACCATTTTGAATATAAATGCCTTTCAGCATCCAAGAACTTACAAAATATCTGTAATATATATATATATATATATATACACACACACACACACACACACACATATTACAAAAGGGCTTAAATTCATGAAAGTTTGTTTTTCACAAAACACAAATACATTTTGGAATCACAAAACACAGTACATGATTGAAGGCAGAATCTCCTACCACAAAGAAGAAGAAGAAATCATCTTTACTTAATGAAAGACGGGGAACCTGACTGAGTTGAGAATGAACCACATAATAGCAGGAGAGTGGGGGGAAGCTGATTTGCCAACCATTTGGTCTTATCACAATTCACTGAAGCAAGTGCCAAGAAGTCAAATGCTGGTAATAAACAAACTCAAATGGGTAATCACTGTAAGGTAAAATTCCACACAATGGGGTTCACAAGCCAGTGAGACCCTAATGTACAGTCTTTCTGAAGTTATTTGAACTTAATCACACCGTTGTGTACTACGCTTAAAAAGCACAGCACAGCACAGGCTGCTGGTATACTTACACTGCCAAACAGCTTATCCTTATAGTACACATACATCTGGGGGTTCTGAATGTAGGCCAAGTTTTTTCCAGACACTGAAATTCTGATCCCACCAGCAGGAATGCCTTTTGGAATTTTAATCTGAAATGTCAAAAACAAAGATATTTTGAAAACTTATTTCTGACAGCACAAACAAATATTTAGGGCACATACCGACAGCATATGTAATCAATACTTCTGTATATTTGGAAATATAAAAATATTCGCATTTCAGGAATGTTAGGAGACACAAAAGCACTGACATTTCACTTATATTTGGAGGCATAACAATACATGCACTTCAATCTTCAGACTCCAGCCTGTAGAGAAACTGAACCATTCTGGGATATAGATGTGACAACCAAACTGACAAATGATTACAAAAGATATTCAGAATTCTTGCATAAGGGAAAGGCATGGTTTCCTCCTGAACCAGCAAAACAAGGACAGACCACCTGGTGCAGCTGCTTGCTAGTTGTGTATAAGCACATTTTATAAACAAATGCAGACCACCTGGTGCAGCTGCTTGCTAGTTGTGTATAAGCACATTTTATAAACAAATGCAGATTAACAAAGTACAATTTTCACTTCAAATAATCAATGCTACAGCAGGATAATTTATATCAAAAGGAATAAGAACAACCAACGAAAAATTAAAGAAAACCAGCTCAGCCACTGATGTGTTGTCACCAATTTTTGAATCAGGTACTCTTGTGAGAGCTGAAGTTTTTGTGGAGGTCAGTGTGACCTGGGACAGTGCCATCAGCATTACCAGGCCACAGGCTGGATGGCCGAGGAAACTTTCAAATCCCTGATCCTCTCCAAAGTGTTGCCCACCCAGCCTCCTATTCAGTAGGTACTGCAGGCACTTGCCACAGCAGTAAAGTGACTGGGGTGTGCAGTTTACCCCTTACCACCTACAGTTACTGCCAGGGCTAAGGATGGGTGGAGCTATAAATCCACTTATGTTGTGTACACAGACACTTTGCCTTTCCTTTTGACTGTGGTACCTATGAAGATTACTGCCTTGCAGGATGTGACACCATGTAACAGCTAAAGGTGTGCACTAACATTTCACAAGAACCTCATGATTCCATCATAATGTACTCTCTTCATGATCATTGTATGAACTGAAATTCAAGGCCACATGGGCCTGTAAAAGACAATTTTGTCAAAATTCCCTGTTCTCTGTTCCTAACGGCCTGGACCAGGCATCAGCTCCTCTCTCATGCTATGGGTCTTGAGGAACCCACTCAGCCTGCGTACGTAACTTGTGACTTTCTCCGCATAATGGAGATAAGGGCAGCAAGTTGCTCGTACACATTCACGAAGAACACTTAAGCACAGTGCCCACACACATCAGGTTTACCATCAAATCTGAACCACCAAGAAAGCCAATGTCTAATGCAGCTGTCACATATTACTTTATTATACTCATTCAATAGTTGTTTTTTCAGTCCATCCTTCTACAGTCACCAGCATATTACAAAAATGGCCAAATGAGAGGGATAAGACTGGGCTGCCAACACTACACAGTGACACTCTCAAAACACTGCACAATGATGCACCATCACGTTGTAGTTCAGACATTATTCAAATCTCTGCATGTACCTTATATAATGATCCAAAACAATCCCCAATGTAAAATTAAAGCAGCCAACTCCTCATGCCTCTTCACAAACAGTTACAAAAATTTCTTCTGAAACCTCTAATAAAACAAAACACATGTTTTCCAGCATTCTGTATGCCTAACACTGGTTACTCAAACACATCCAGCCCATCTCAAACTAGGGCTCCTGATTCTACAATTCATTACTCAGTCTCTTTTGTCTCCCAGTTATTGAAACATTATTTATAATGTCCGTTCTTTACATCTCAGTAACTGCTACAGCACAAGATGTGTAACTACGTTATGACTTACCTGTCCAGCTACTCCTGACTCCGCAGATTCAATTGTTGGGTCTTCAACATATTCAAAGAGTTCTTTGTCAAATGTGCGATCACCCTTGTCAAATTTCATTCTTAATTTTCCACTCCTCTGTCTGTCTGAAGCACTGGTCACACAAACAGCCTCCTCTGGCTTTGTCCTGCAACACCATTCAACCCTTACTGCACAAACAGCCTACAAATTAGTGTATCAGGTCCAATAAAATCCTGTCATAACACAAAATGTGAGGCAAACATCACAAGACCTATTACAATGTTACATGCACTTAACTTTCCAATGCCTACGCAAAGTCAAGACAGCTTAAGCAAGTTCCCTGCACAATGTACAAACTAGAGTGATAATGAGGAGGAGGATGCAACTGGACAGTGTTACAATGCCACCCTTTCTCTTTCTCCACCTCCAGGATTAGCATTAAAGTATGGGTGGCACTACATTCACACTGTTACAATCTCACTCACTCACTCACTCTCTCTCTCTCTCTCATATTTCCTAATCTGTTTGGTTAATAATGGAGTGTAATGTTTTGTGAAACATACAGGGCAAAATTGTGGGGTATGTAATCTGTGTCAACAGCTGTGGCATTAGCACCACATTACAATGTCTTTACAATTTTTAGAGGTAAAAATATACAAATTTTTGTTTCAGATTTCTCTTACTCATTGATTACCACTGGCAATGTCCAGAGCAATGATGTGCCAAAATCAAGCCATTATGGCCAACTTCTGTTTGAAAGACTTGCATATTTTTGTTAACATACATTTGTGCCTTCAAGTTTGTGGTTTTGTGGCAAGCAGTGTTGTTGTCCGCAAGCAACACACAACTGCACATCTGCCATTCCATCTTTTACAGTTTATTTATTTTTTTACTAATTTGTTCATAATTTATTCAATGTGTCTTCAGTATTTCCACTGCAAAGAATATGGAATGTGCCATACTCCAATGTAGGTACTATCCTACTGCTGTCTGGTGGGATTAATGAAAACTACAAAACCCATCAGTCAGAAAGTCGAAATTCAGACCAGGCACCTTATGTATTTATGTCAGAAGTATTACCAATTCAGCCAATTTATTTGGTCTATCATTTTACTCCATCCATCAAAATTTACACTGATTCATGCCTCTACATCAGCATAAGTCTTTCTAAGGAAGAGGAGGGTGGTCCTGCAAGATTTTGAGGTTCTTGCAGCTGTCTTCCAGAATGTAATGCTGCGTTGCTGGGTGAGCAGTTGACAGTGATGTGCAGGATCACAATGCTGCCATCTCCAGGGTCAAGCAGTCGAACACAAATATCCTATACACACGAAGCATGACAATATATAACTACAGCGATACCAATTATCTGGTAGCCAGAGGTAGGTGAGCCAGATGGGGTGAAGTGAGTGGGCTGGGGTGGCCCTGCAAAGCAGCACTGTTGCATGCCATACAGAGAAGAAGCTGGTCTCAACTGCTGGTGGGTTTAGATCAGCTGCAGCAGACAGTGTGAAGGGCAGAAGGAGATGAATACAATGCTCAGCTATCAGGGCCCTACATAATACCACAGTTTCTCCTCCACATTCTACTCTTTGGGCTGTCTGACCCTTGAAGATGAACGCACTGCAATATTTCGAAATATCTGCAACCGCTCACTCTCAGGCACAGTGTATACATCATTGTAATGATGTTCTTTAGTAATTTTAGCAAGCCTCTGCCATACAGATGTCCATATTTACTATTTCTCTGTGTTCTTCAATTGTATACTCCATGATGTTCAAAGCAAAACACAAACACCCTGCTCTGTACAAAATTCACTACACCATGTACCTTTGCCTGTTCTGTAATAAATTCATCAGGCCCCGTCACATGAACTTTCCCTCTCCAAACAACAGGAAGGGACCTTCCTCTTTTCAGAAGCACCTGTACTGGCTCTGGGGCCTATCTAGTCTCCCATGCATTGGGGAAATGGGGGGCTATTTTCCTGCAGATAAAACAGCTGCAGCATGAGGTAGCAGTAGAAGTGCTGAAGTCAACAATGAGTGCAGCTGTGCCTCTACTCCCTCTACATGCCTTCATGGTACACATGGGGGCAACTGCAGCTTTCACTCTGAATCCGAACAACACCTCCTCAACATCTATGTGTTCTTCACCCTTCAACTCCATCTCATATTGTCATTTAATTTGTTCTGCCAATTTGTCCAGTCACTCACAACACCTCCCAACACAGTGCAACTGATGGACTTAACCCCTGCATAAGAATGAAAAAGTATGCCGTATTCTGCTGGCTTAAATTCACATCATACTTACGCAATTATTTCACAAGGCAGGTCATCGATGAAGGCTTGAATGCGACTTCCAGCATTCATGTAGCGGCCTGTTATCTTCAGCACAGTGCCTCCTGAGCGAGGCCCATACTTGGGTGATATCCCTTCAATTTCAGGGTCTACAAACTTGTAGTTGTGTTTAGATTCACCGCGAAAATCTTCCACTCGGACGATTACGGGACCTTGCCTTGGCTCATTGGTACCTGGCCCATCCACACGACACACTATTTGCTTAGTCTTCACATAAAGCTGCTCATACGGTTCACACGGTATACCAGCTACACTCACACCACTATAGATGTCAGTATATGTCTTGCCCAGGTTGATACCCTGCACATACAGAAAGCACACAAAACTTTCTTTCAGGAACGCAACATCTACAAGGAACTCAATTTTCTGCATGTTTTCATTCCATTACAACCTTTCCTACATAACATATGATACTACAACACTATACATTTCAGTACAGCTGTACCAATTTTAGGCACATGAAACTGGCACTGTGATGACAAAACTATCATTCACACAACATAAAAAGCTCACCCTACAACAAGCCATGAAGGCCCAGACAGGTAGCGGACGTATAAGTAGATGGGGGGGGGGGGGGGGGGGGGGGCGGGGCCCCCCCCG
>Ga0131853_10016203_pt1 | contig 13610 bp, 9 predicted proteins | sample TergutLab28metaG_FD_92764 | JGI IMG/M metagenome (GOLD analysis project Ga0131853, IMG submission 92764) | Labiotermes labralis P1 segment gut microbial communities from Petit-Saut dam, French Guiana - Lab288 P1 (version 2) (version 2) | ecosystem: Host-associated > Arthropoda: Insects >... | reverse complement strand
TTGTATATAGTCAAACACAACTGTGTCACATAGGTGTATTTAATGGCTAAATGGACAACTACATGTTTCGGCCCGTACTGGCCATCTTCAGGTTGTCTTAAGAGAACTGGTTTAGGATCTTACCATATGTATTGCGCGCGCACACGTGGTGTAGAGATCTCTACATACAGGTTTTTTTATTTCCAAGTTTCACACACACAACGGGGATGACACACGTCCTAGATGTGCAAGTGTTGGTCTAAGAATGATCTGTCAAGTTTCTTCTGTCTTTTGTAAACTTGTGTATTGGTGGGTTGCAACAAATTGCTTTTTCATGAGTGATATTTCAGGCAGCAGATTAGCTCCATCACGGAATAGCTCCTGCTAACCATTTGATACTCACAAATTTTCCAAAAGTGTAGCAGCCCCCTCAAAATTCTAGGCGCCAGAAAGGTGACATGAAGCGACTTCCATACTGACGACCCACAAGCATTAGGCGCCGCCGCACAAAACACTCGGCACAGCGCCTCGACGCCCGAGATTTTTGCATCTCCGGGATATGCGATTTAACATGCCTCATACCCGGACCAAACGCGATGGTGACGAAACAACAATTCTGCTCCTCACGTGAGTCAAACTGCATTCCTCACACCTGCACCCGCTATGGAGCAGCCATATCCGAATTTTTATACGGTCTGATCACGTCAACTCTCCACAAAAATTACCGATTCCATTACCCGGAATTCGGTTTTTTTTTTCTTTTGTCCAAGCACGCAAGACATACTGTGCAGTCAGGAATGTGCTGCTCAACTGAAAGCGACAATACAGTGAGGGTTGAATGTGGGTACACGCAACAGACAACGAACGGAGTTCCTGGCACTCTTTCAGACCGGACAACCTTTCTCTTTATTAGCTACCCAGCTGTTCGAACTTGCTGCAAATCTAGCCACGGGGCGCCGTACCCGGGCCTACTGTAGACCGAGGCGGATAGGAACAGATAGACGCAGATACAGATTTGCTGCGTTACACAATTATCCCCTTCCACCTGCGGTTTATCACATACATTATCAATGTAATTTTGCGTCTCAGAAACACAGTGAACAGGTCCGGCATCATCCACAGCTCACGTCTGAAATAATCAAATACCTTAAAAACTAAGACAATCTTCGGTGCTATGGTACGTAATTTGGCATATATTTACCAAATAACACGGCGTCATATTCCAAATGACTGTAATATTAATATCGCCGTGTGAACCACGCCATGTTACAACGGAAATCCCTAGCTTGTCCCTTCGAAATGCGTATAACGTTCCTCTTTTTGGTCTTCCGTCAGAAAAATAAAGGGGAAACCTGTTCGCACTTCACGGCAGCTTGGAACACTGCTTTAGGTGTAAAGTTGTCCATGTGAATACGCATTAAGTCATCATGGGATATGCAGATGCTTGACGGAGTGCAGCTTCAAGTTCCGAATGCTTTACCCACGTATCCATGGAATAATGGAGCCAGTGGGCGCCGATTCGATACGGAAGGTTAGGACAGGAATAACTCTTGTTGCCAGGAACAGTGCCAAGTCGTCCAGCATTATGACCTTCGTACCACAGGGGACAGATCCCGGTACGAGCCGGATAGGAGGCCTAATGGTTTCCGCGGACTGTTTGAACGCGGAGTAGAAAAGAAAATACTCTGTCGCTCCTGGGATTCGAAAACTGGGTTGAAAATACTTAGCTCAGTCACTATAATGTCTGGCATATACCAGCTCAGCGTAGTCTCTCCAAGTTTGCAAAATAGTGAAATAAATTTTCAAAATATGTGGGACAGGATAATGTAGTGTATATAGCAACTCGATGCGGGCTGGGCTTTCCGGGGATCGAATCCCGATGGAAGCCACATTTTCACCACCCGTCCGGACCGGCCCTGGGGCCCACCCAGCCTCCTGTAAAATGGGTATCGAGGTCTTTTTCCCGGGGTTAAAGCGGCCGGAACGTGGTGTTCACCACTCACCCATATATAGTGCCGATGTTAAAGAAAAAGCAGAGTTATACCAGCACTCCCCCTCTGGGCTTTCACGGCCTGTCATAGAATGAACCAAAATTTTCGAAATATATAGAATGATTGCCAGTTTTCGTCATTTGGTTTACCGTATTTACGTACTGCCAGTCATCCGACCGTCCACAAACGCGGCGGAGAGTCGGTGGGAGTGAAAAAATAGTTGCAAGATAAAAGAAATACCCTGTGTGTGTGTGTGTGTGTGTGTTTGTATATATATATATATATATATATGTATATATATACATACATATATACACACACCATGCGACAAAACTGTTCATACTTGTACCGCCATAAGCGTAGGTCTGTGTTCTTAGACAATGCCGTTATCTGGATAAAAAATTAATAAAAGTTGATTCTGACAAATTTTACATACGCTTTCTCCAGTGGCGGAAGGGCCCCTTGTGGGCCAGGGCGTCCTTATTACAGAGGCTTCACGATCACACTCAGACACACAACATTCGATAGGACTCATCTGGACTGGTAATCAACCCGTCGTAGAGACCCACCAAATCACACAACACTCACAAGAGAGAGACATGCATTCCCCCCGCGAGATTCGAACCCACTATTTCAGCAGAAGGGAGGCCGCAGACTAGACCGCGCGGCCACTGGAACAGGCAGCACAGTGTAACAGGCAGACGAACAGGCAAAGTTGAACACTCCGTTTGGGCCAGATCTAATTGCTTTCGACCGTTCCAGTGGTATATTGTACCGCTACGTTAACAGCAATGATTCAGACCGTTCCTGCTCTACACAGATCCCGACGTTTGCAAGCCACGTCCCTCCAAGTTTCGTTCAAACACACGCCAATTAACCTGACGACTTTCCTATATTTAAACTCCATTACAGCAAAGCGCCGTACTCCAAGGCAAACCAATCGTTTCTCTGCTTTTGAGAACTGAGGAGTTTTTATCAGTATGTACATGAACAGTCACATTATCGGGCACCAGAAAAAGTACACACTATTTATGTGTAGAAGCTTCAGAACCAACTCAGGAACAAACGACAGCAATTCCATAAAACGGTATTTTAGACAGCGCTGTCAACTTTTGATTCTATGCAGGCGGAACTTTCAATTTATCAGAAAGATGATAAAGCAGGATAAAGACCGAATAAATTAAATTCCTAAGAAATATTAGGGGACATTACTGTTTTACAGGAACAATAATGATAATACCAGAGGGGATATACATACATATCAGCACAAACGGTAATAGAGGCAGTTAGACACAGCGCAGACCCCCTTTAAATCACGTGACAGACCACTGTAATCGGGTAAAGCGGCAGTGGGTTCACGGCAGGTGTGATAGGCTGCAGCAGCCTGCCCAACATCACAACGTCGGGCCAGCTGGAGCTGTAACCGCCACTTGCCCACAATCCAACACAGTGGTTCGCGTTATTCTATATGTTTCCTTTTCCTACAACGGACAAATAAATTTTCGACGAGAGCAGTAAACAAACCATCTAAATACAACCTCAGAGAAGTGCTGATCAACAAGCGATACGAGCAGAACCTGCAAACTGCGAAACAAAAATACACCTGATTTAACCGAACTGATGTTTTGGTTCACAAACTGGCAACTCTGTCCAGTTAGTAATAAGACTTAGTAGTAAAGTGCCAAACAGTAGTTGAGACTCAGTTTTTGTACCTGCAGTGTCGACAAGCGTTCTGTTTCTTTGTCAAAAATGAGAAAGGTAATTCCCTCATAACTTTCGGAAGTTTTGTGAAAGAATACGAGATCTTGGGAAGGATGGCGACTGCACACGAGACGACGGACTTATACTGCCACTCTGAAAGAAAAAATCAAAATTAAAAATGAAAGGGCGACACGTTTCTGACACGGGAAACAGCGCGTATATCCATCTCCAAACTACTACAATCAGCTATTACCACGTCAAAGGGAATAAAAACGAGGCCCTCGAGACCAGTGACAGCGAAAAACGTGCAGGAGTGCCAGATACGCCGAGCTTTCAGACCGTTAGTAATTTATTAATTAATTAACTTTTAAATATATTCCAATAACAACTACATCAAATAAATTAATAATATCATGTTAAATCACGCGTGGATGTGTGCTGGACAGACAAAAATTTACATTCGTTTATGCAGAAACTATTCATCTTAACTATTAGTATGAGCATTGCAAAGGTTCGCCACCCGTTGATTTGGAACAAGTCGTGATGCACAGGCTCCATGAAATAAAGTGAAATGCCAACTTGATGCAACTAGGTGATTTTATTGACGTGTTCTTAGCTCGACATGTTTCGCGTACTACGCCCATCATCAGGAGCATTAGATGTTGAGTTGCAGCATACGGTTTTCTGCACCGAGTTTTTGGCTGGGTGGTGGTCTTGACAGCAGCTGCGTAGGTCGTGTGTACAGTGCGGATGGTGTCGTGCACGGCACCATCCGCACCGTACACACGACCATCACCCATTCAAAAACTCGGTGCAGAAAACCATAAGCTGCAACTCAATATCTAATGCTCCTGATGATGGGCGTATGTACCCGAAACATGTCCAGCTAAGAATACATCAATAAAATCACCTAGTTGCATCAAGTTGGCATTTCACTTTATTTCGTGAGGAAGATGCACGGTCAAACAACTCTCAAGTATACAGATTCCATATTCAAGTTTCGGAAGGTTTACAACAGCGAATGCACCGAAACAGATCACGTCTTCTGTCGGATTCGTGGGTTTTGTGCCACAGTAATATCTCACAAAGCTTTCGGCAAAACAGTTCTTCCTCGAGAAACAATGACAATCCATGGACTTCAGCGATAACGACAATAAACACCTATATCTCGTTGAGAAGGGGTGCACTTTGAACAGCTGATAAATGCGGTAAAACAAAACGGCGGTATTTTCGGAACAGTGACTTCCATCCGTAGCATTTTGTCCATTCGATCCAATTTTCGCAGTATCTATCCCTAGTAATTGTATATAGCCCTGAACAGTACAGGCACTCAGCGTCACTATCTGAATTTTCTTCACCAGTTTCTACGAGACTGGGCTCCTCACAATCTTCGGAGTCTAAAGATGATGACTCGCTTCACCTCATGTACACCACGAATGACTTAAACATTTGCGTCACTAGGACCGGACTGTCTCTTCTGCAACCGCATTTTGGAAGATTTCCTGCGTTCTCTAGTCTCTTTTCTCTTTTGATCTTCTTTAAGTCTGTTTTTGTATAGGGCAAGCTCGTCAAAATAGCAGAAGATCCTTTCCGGGGACGCTAATGGTTTGTTGGCTGTTCTTGTTTCCTGCCAAAGTTATCTGGAACAGGGCTAATGTCATGGGCAGAAAAACAACAGAGGTGTTTTGTGAGGCAGGAGTGACTGTTGGTTAGGGGTCTGTGGATTTGTGCCGCTAGCGGTAGGTGGTTCTTCTGCAATTGTGGTACGTGGCACAGGGCTGTCAAGCAAACAATCGTGATGCTGCACTCAGATTCTTCTAAGTTCATGTTCATTAAATACGTGAAGTTTGCCTGTTTTCCGGAACCCGTTTGCAGCAACAGCTGCTGTAGCCGATTTAAAGTAAGCTTTACTAATGCGAGTAATATGATAGTGTGTAACAACTATGTTTGGATGGTTTTTTCAGCCAAATTACTACCTCCTGTGCGTAGAATATCTTCACAAGCTGCACGAAGGAAACGTCCAGAGGTTGCAGTTTATGACTGCTATGCGGGGGAAGGAAAACAATATGCACGCCGTTTTCCCGAGCACAGTGTCACCTCGACATTGCTGGAATGAGAACAGTGACCATCCAGTGTCAGAATAACGGGAACTTTTTAGACAGCCTCACAAAACGGGGGGAAAAAATGTTTGAACCATAGCGTAAAGCTCTCGTTCTGGATCCATCAAGCCTTGTGACAAGCTGCTATAAAACCCGGAGGAGCGCCATCCAGGAATTCAGTCTTCATGTTGCTCCTACGAAACACCTGAAGAGTAGGAACATACGTAACGGTGGCATTCATGCAGGTAACAATTGTCACGAGTGAACTCTCTGCTGAAGACAAACAGACCCGTTGCTTAACCTTAAAGGAGATACCTTTGCATACTTTATGCTGAACAACAGTCCGACCCGTTTAGTCGTAGTTAAATAAGCGACAGGGAGAGAAGTTAATCAGCTGCAGCACTGGTTCAAACATGTCGAAAAATTTTGCGACGTTTACTTTTGTGAAACCCTTTATTCTTGCTGCCGAAGTAACTTGGGGCTTGAGTAACCTGTTTCTTTGTGTTGATGTCAAGAAACCACGATTGAAGTTTGTCCAAGCACTTTACATAGACCCTGTCTAGCAATATTACCTTGCACCTGGTCACGCTGTGCATTCTGCGTAAGAGTTACTTCGCGAAGGAACAAACCATTCCTGGTTTACGCCTGTTTTATTTAACACTATTAACGAAAACAGTATAGTAGAACCCGTTTATAACGACATAGATTTAGACGACTCCTCGCCTATAACATCAGATATTCTGTGGTACCAGTAAATTCCTCACTCACAACCATAACACTGTACCAGTCAATTCCTCACTAACAACAATAACACTGTACCAGTTAATTCCTCACTCGCAACTATAACACTGTACCAGTTAATTCCTCACTCGCAACCATAACACTGTACCAGTTAATTCCTCACTCACAACCATAACACTGTACCAGTTAATTCCTCACTCGCAACCATAACACTACCAATTAATTCCTCACTCGCAACCATAACACTACCAGTTAATTTCTAAATCACAACCATAACACTGTACCAGTTAATTCCTCACTCGCAACCATAACACTGCACCAGTTAATTTCTCACTCGCAACCATAACACTGTACCAGTTAATTCCTCACTCACAACCATAACACTGCACCAGTCAATTCCTGACTCGCAACCATAACACTGTACCAGTTAATTCCTGACTCGCAACCATAACACTGTACCAGTTAATTCCTCACTCGCAACCATAACACTACCAGTTAATTCCTCACTCACAACCATAACACTGTACCAGTTAATTCCTCACTCACAACCATAACACTGTACCAGTTAATTCCTCACTCACAACCATAACACAGCACCAGTCAATTCCTCACTCACAACCATAACACTGTACCAGTTAATTCCTCACTCGCAACCATAACACTGTACCAGTTAATTTCTCACTCACAACCATAACACTGTACCAGTCAATTCCTCACTCACAAACATAACACTGTACCAGTTAATTTCTCACTCACAACCATAACACAGCACCAGTCAATTCCTCACTCACAACCATAACACTGTACCAGTTAATTCCTCACTCACAACCATAACACTGTACCAGTTAATTCCTCACTCACAACCATAACACTGAACCTACACCAGGTTATAAAGACACTCGTTTATAATGACAAAAATTGGTCCCTTTTATGAAGTTATAACCGAGTTCGGCTGTATTTCCGTCGTTTGTTAGTTCATAGCATATGTGTACAAACCGTTGTTAGGAACTTCCTTATCAAAATTTTCTACCGTCTTTTTGTATCGTATTTGTTTGTAAGTCACTGACAACACGTTACGTCATCACATGTTGCCATGCCATTTCCTCTTATTTTTTGTATCATTTTTTTCGAGTCTGATATTACTGATCCCTCGAATACCAAGTTAAGCGCTCCCAAGGAAGTTAACTGATTCCTCACCCTATTATGAGGTTTAGGTGGGGAAACCTGAGGGAAAGAGACCACTTGGTAGATCCAGGCGTAGATGGGAGGACAATATTAAATGGATCTTCAGGACGTGGGATGTGAGGGTATGGATCGAGCCGGCTCAGGATAGGGACAGGTGGCGGGCAATTGTCAATTCGGTAATGAACCTTCGGGTTTCACAAAATGCGGGGAATTTCTTGATTAGCTGAGAACCGGTTAGCTTCTCAAGAAGGACTCTGCTCCATGGAGTAAGTAAGTATTATAGGACTAGGATTGTCTGTCGCGAATTAACAAGACATATCAAGGAGTGTAATGTTTAAACCACTGTAAACCGATTTTATATAACTATGTAGTAACATCTCCTTCAGACCTCAAGGTAATGGTTTCTGTAATTAAACCACTGCGTCAATCTTACAGCGAATTTGACAGTCACGTTGTGGCTCCTTTCCCGAAGTTTCCTTTTCTTTATGAAGCCCCGCCTGAAGGTTATGGAATTGACTGAAACACTTCGTTTTCAGCTTTTTACTCCCTTCTGACCCCACTGATGACCTTAGGCGTGAAGAGCGTCTGAATCAGTGAAGTTATGCACGTATTCATTTCATATAACCACCATCCCCCACCCCCCGGCTGCACCTGGTTATTGGTAAGGACATTTTTACAGACGAGAAGAGCATACGCCATTGTGCTATGTTCCACATCCGACATTACTGTCCGAAGAGCACAAGGCGGTGCACTTACAGCACACTGTTGTAACATTCCTTGTACAATAAGAGAATGCAGTTTGCTCCTTTTGTACGGCTTCACCTGTCGACAGACTGGCGTTACATTCCTTAGTAGCGTTACTAGCTGAAAATTTGTAGTTACATTTGCATTCCTCTTGCATGTAATTAAACGTAACGTCTTTCTGCGCCCACCGCATGTATGATTTTAGTAATCTACATGCTATTTTACATTTTTATGGCGCCAGGAGTTGGCTTAATGTATAGTAACTAAGGGCGCAATTTATTTCTTAGTTTTACTTTCGAAACGGGACTGAGGGCGGGAGGGGAGTGGAGATTATAAATCACTGTAAAACGTCTTTTGTTATAACTTCAACATGTTGTACGTCGTCTACAATTTCTGAATACAATTTGGAGCGGAAGGTTGCAGCTTTATCGCGATCACGTGACTGCGTGTTTCGTGCTGCCCACACTGCAGGAACTTTCTGTCTCTCCCGCGGTACCAGGCGAACGGAACAATCGCGGAATGAAAAATGGGGGTTCCCGGCGTTATGCGAAACACCCACCACTTTTCACTGTCTACCACCGTCCAGTCTGTTGACGTACAATGGCACCTCATCGTAATATAACCTTATGTGTTACCTGTCCGTCCATGTGTTAAACATTCGTACCAAGCCCGCACTCCGCCACGAACAGTGCGTAAGAGGAGGACTGGCATTTGTAAATTATTTGGGCATAAATATTTGTAGCTAATAAGATACGTGCCGGTCCCAGTGGCCGCGCGGTCTAAGGCGTAGGTCTGCGGCCGCCCGGCTGCTGAGATCGTCGGTTCGAATCCCACCGGGGGCATGGATGTTTGTCTGTTGTGAGTGTTGTGTGTTGTCAGGTAAAGGTCTCTGCGACGAGCTGATCACTCGTCCAGAGGAGTCCTACCGGCTGTGATACGTCGGTGTGTGTGATCTAGAAACCTCAAGAATTAGGAGGCCATGGCTCTTGTTGGGCCGCAGCGCCAAAGGGGGGAAAAAAGGTACGTATTTAAAATCAACAGTTGCTCAATTAAGCAGATATGAATTGCAGTATTTATGTGTAACTCATCACAATTCACCGCATTCTTTTTGCTGGTGCAAATTTAATCAACAGTGTTCAATGTCCTGTACATTATACAAACTTTGAGCTATACCTCTACTCCCCCCATATGCCTCCATGGCGTGGACAGGAAAACTGTACCTTTGTCTTCTTACTCAGCATTTCACGTCTGTTTGAAGTTTTCAGCACAGTGGATATTCGTGTTTCGTTCCGAAACGCCGGTATCCATCGGCCTGGTAGAAAGATGGAATCAATATTCCACTCCCCCCCCCCCCAAAAAAAAAGTCTTGTACTACCAATCAGAGTACACAGTGTCACATTCTAGGTGCCTGCAGTCGTAATTTTCTCCACCGCCAGACTCTGTGTGTCATTTGACATTAAGGTGTGTGCTCGTCATGAAGAGTGGAAGTAAATGGAGCTGGGTTAGTACTGTACTTTCGGCCATAGCATTAGACAGCCTTCAACAGTATAGGTCAGAGATACAAACAAAAATGGCGCCATAATACTGCAAATGCTGACAGTAAGGTGACTCGCTCGCTGGATCTGGTGTCTTGTCACAGATTGTGGGGGCTCCTTTGTTCGCTGTTTCTCATGTATTTACAAACTTTATTCCAGTAGCAGCAACTTCACAGCTCTTACAGATATGCAGCTGGTAGCAAAGGAAGGACTGGAATAAAAGCTTTACTCATATCGTACTGTAGGCAATAAGGAAGATTCTCTTGCCAATTGAACGATTTTCATAAAACTTCTTACATGTTACACTTGGCGTCTGCGCCAATTCTGTAGCCGGCGTACCCAGAACGGTGCATAATGGGAAACTTGGGAGTGAGCTTTGTCACCGACACCACAATCGTATTTGTGACTAATCTCGTATTGGCGTCTACAATCGAAGTCGCGGGATTTTCGTTTTTGTTTGTGTAGGTCGAATACAAACTCCACTTTGGGGTGCTTAAAGTTGGAGTCGGCTTTTTCAATATTCTCAGCAACTGTCTGTCGGACAAAATGAAATTTCCACATATTGAAACATTTTTTTCACCTTCAGAGGGTTTAACGAAGTACAAACTGTAATAATTTCTGACTAGGAATTATGAAAAACTTGGAGAAAGTTGAGGTTTTGAAAGCGAAAGTTCTGCGGATTGATATGTTCTGGTACAGTACATGACAAAAGTAAGTGCGGTAGAAGTGTACAGAAGTTGCAGAATATGCAGCGTCCTTCCCAAAGGACAGCAAAATTTATGTGAATGTTTTTCCCACAAATACATGTGCAACGCAACAATGAATTCTGGCAAAACTACCCTCCTGCCCGTATTGTGTACGTTTTAGTTGATACCATACAGACTGGCACCTGATTACCTACGATTCTTTGTAACGTATTACATCTTATATTCAGTGTCCTAGTGATACCAGTGGGCCGGGTAGCTGAGTCGGTATTGCGATTGACTACGGGCTGGACGGTCCGGGATCGAATTCCGGTGGGGACGAGATTTTCCGCCCGTCCAGACCGGCCCTGGGGCCCACCCAGCCTCCTGTAAAATGGGTACCGGGTCTTTTCCAGGGTTAAGTTCGGCCAGGGCGTGCTGCTGACCACTCACCCCCTTCTAGTGCCGCGGTCATGGAAGAGTAGAGCTATACCTCTACTCACCCTCTAGGGCGCACCGGGCCTGTAACGGGATCACTTTACATTAACTAGTGATACCAACGGACCAGACTATAACACGGCATCGTGACTCAAAAGACGCTGAAATGAAACTCCATTCCCGTCAGAATCGTGAATCTCTCTTACTCCTGTATCGAATAAAGCGCTACACTTCCGACAGTCCGGAACCAGGGGCACGGAGGTGATGCCGATCCATCAAGAGATGCTATCAATTTCTTTGCCAGTTTAGTTTTTTTTTTCAAACGCCTTTACCGCCACTGGCACATTCGGTCGCCTTTGACGCTACTGTTATAATCAGAATGGTATAGATACAATAAACATAAATCCATAGTAGGTGTAGGTTTCGTGACTTCTACTTCTTTGTTGTTCGTAACGTACTGTGGCGAATTTTATGTTTATGGTTCCGTGCATCGCTGATCTATATTAATAACTGTCCAACGAGATGCAACACAAAGCAGTCTATTTATTATTCTGTAAGTTCACTCTACATGTTTCGGATGTCAACCACACCCATCATCAGGTATACACAAGACTGTAACTACAGCCTCTGATACGGCTCATATTTTTTGTGCAGCTGCCTTCCTCCAACGTGGCCAAGCTAGCTGATGGGTGTGGTTAGCACCCGAAACATACAGAGTGAACTTGCAGAATAATAAATAGACTGCTTTGTGTTGCATCTCGTTCGACAATTATTAATATAGTAATCTGGCGGTTTATGTGATCTTTTGTGGCTTTCCTTGTGGTTGCAATAACTGATGAAAGGCAAGTACCGGGCAGCGAGTGATGCAGGAAAATACGAGTATGCGCCGACATGAATATTTCAAATGAAATTCGATTTTCTGCGCTAAACAGATTTTTAAGTAATTGAGTAAAAATAAAAGGAAATTTAATAAATGATCGCGACTCTTGTAGAGTTAATGATTTCTGTTAGGGCCACCATTACGATTACTCGATCCGGGGCGCCAAAATCCTAGTTACGTCACTGGTTCCAAGTTGTCAAAATTGCGAAAACGAGAAACTGAGGTTCTTTGCAATAAACTTTGCGTAATCGATAAATTTTTAACGTAAATTATGTGCACTTAAAGAGTAAATGGTTTGTTTGCATGTCAACTTATAATTCTTGCTAACATCAACATTTGTATTACCACTTTGACACATGAAATTTATCTGAATAATATCTACAAACCCCCAGTTTATTCATCACACAAAACGCTGGCTAACGTCACGTAGCCCAATGGTCGTTGCTTATTCTGATAAACATACAGAATCCATAGGAGCATCGTGCTGGAAAAATGAAGATTTATTTACTTTCAATCAAAGTGGTACATATTCTTACCATTCTGTGCAAACAATGTTCATATGTTGAAAGGAACCGTGCGTCATCACGTCTACTCTGAATATTATTCATGACGGTTTCGAGGTTAAGGTAACAAGAATGTTAGCATCCAAACACTCACGCACTTGCATCTCACCACCTTTCCATTGTATATGTATGAGACTTCTCTTTGTATGAAGCACAATGTCGTGGTGGAACAGCGGCACTGCGGGGTTGCAAGATACTACGATTTCGTTCACATAAATCGCCATGGAGTGAACACAACATTGGGGGGGGGGGGGATCAATAGTGAGATGCTTTGAAGTCTTCATTCAACGAGATATAGTATGACTGTTGCCTCGACACAGTAACACAGCTAAGTGTACTTGAAATGGAAACCTTTTGTCCCTAACAGTAGGCTATAAGGTGGGTCAAAACTATCAAAACTATATATATAGGGGTGCTAATAAGTCCTTAGCCCGACCAGGAAGGAAACAAGCTAATGTTTCTCTCATTATGGTGTGAATTTCCTTCGGCGCCTTGCCTTGCAGGAAAAGAAATTTGATGGCAGCTTGCATCTCGATTTTGTTGAAATCTCGCGCGTCCCTGACATGCTTCCGAGCTTGTTTCCTTTCTGGTCGGGCTAAGGACTTATTAGCACCCCGATATATATATATATATTATATATTAGTGTGAAGTCTCAGCTCAGAAACCCTGCAGTTATATATGTATGCTCTTTTGTCGTATTCCTTCTTTTGGGTGATTCCCCATCGTCTGAATTTTACGTGCCGACGTTTCGGGACACACTGTTCCATAGGTCCTGTGAATGTTCCAAAACGTCGGTGAATAAACTATTAGACTTTTTGCTGATGACTGTGTAATTTACAGAAAAATTATAAAAAATGCATACATGGAAAAATTGCAGAAGGACCTGGACAGGCTTGGGGAGTGGGCGGTTGAAAATGCGATGAAAATAAATCCAAGTAAGAGTAAGGTAATTCGCTTCACGAGAGCTAGGGTAAAGGATCCACTAAATTATTCGTTAATGTGCACATTAATACCGGAAGCGAGCAGTTGTAAATATTTAGGAATAATCTTACGCAGCGACTTAAGTTGGGC
>Ga0131853_10016202_pt1 | contig 13611 bp, 18 predicted proteins | sample TergutLab28metaG_FD_92764 | JGI IMG/M metagenome (GOLD analysis project Ga0131853, IMG submission 92764) | Labiotermes labralis P1 segment gut microbial communities from Petit-Saut dam, French Guiana - Lab288 P1 (version 2) (version 2) | ecosystem: Host-associated > Arthropoda: Insects >... | reverse complement strand
CAACCTCTTCCCCCCCCCCCCCCCCCCCCCCCCCCCCCCACTTAGACTCACGGAACTTCATGTGATGTGGCTTGATGACGGGTGTGATTTGTCGGACAATTTTTAGTGCTCCTATCCAAGGAATGTCCTGAGTGATGTATTTTAATTCCTGCGGCGACCCAAGTAATTAGAGAAACTGAGATTACTAGCCCACGAAAAGCGAGGGATGAAATTACTAGGATTTTAGAAGAACCACCTGCCTCCATAAACACGTGCTTCGACGATGGAGGCAGCCGGATTGTTTGAAACGTCGGTAGAAATATACCAGACTCCACAGCGTTGTATCGCTGAAGACATTTTTATAAACTGTGTTCGTGAGAGTGAAAGGTATTGAGGGGAGTGTTAAGATAGAGTAAACAGGTGATGAACTGTGGGTGGAGGAAGTCGAATAATGAGGAACCTTACAGTGTGTCGCACTTCTGCACATGCTGGTACTGCCCATATATGTGGTATAGAATTATAAAATTTACAGTCATACACAACCCTCAGTTAATCAGAAATATTTTCTGTATTTCTAGTCACATATTTCGGGTCGTATACAGAGCCATCTTCAGGCTAGTCTTCAGAGTGTTTTGTATGTACAATTGTTGGTGCTTTCAAAGTTACGAGATCTCGTATTACAAATAGTACTTAAAATATTCTTCGTAATTCCATATAAAATATATTCTTAAGGTAAAATAAAGATATGATGTTTTAGATATTGAGTATTAAACATACCACTAAAATTGCTTTGCTTGTTGGTTGGAAGATCTGCTGTTGATATCTGGTGGTGACCTTTCTGAGGATGAGGTATTCTTTGTATGGTAAATGCAGATTCGCCATGGTGGCAATGGCATTTAAACGGTATTAATTTAATTTTCCTACGTTTTTTTGTGATTTGTACGAGGAGATAAAGATGGCTGCACTTGAAAATTGCTAGTATTGCATTAAGGGGATCAAGTGCAGGAAGACTACGCTGCCGTACCATATGGCACGCATCGGGGCTAAAAGTGCATTGGAGGATGGTCCGTGTTGCAGTTAGGTAGGACAGTGTAGGTAGGTCGTCTGCGACCCCCGTCATTGAATCAAAATAAAATCACACTTGTACTTTGTCCATTGTTCCTGTTTTGGGTCCAGCAAAGCCGAGTTGTCGGCTTCATCACATACATTTGTACATCTGCAACTACTAAACATATCAAAAACATGGTCTGCTATTCCGGTGATACGACGCAGACCGTCAGCATCGTACCCTTGTAGAAACAGACACTTCACACACAATTGCCAGTAGCACAAAGCCCCGCGGCACGGCAAGCCCCCGGCTGATCGAGCAGGCGGCCTACAGGTATGGCGGGCAGGTGCGAATATACTAAAATGGAAGTAGCGGATGGCCGAAAAAGGGTAATGTCCTGGGGTTTTATGGGCAATTACACCAAATAGAAACAACGTTTATAATGAGCAATGTATACAATAGACCCTGTGGATACAATGCGGTGTTACGAATGTCACAGCTAGTGGAACGTATAATTGCGAGGGTTACCATCTTACAGCACTGGAGGTGTATTGCAATTAGTTTGCAGTTTAATGTCCAAGGAATACATGCTGGTATTAGTAACAGATTTTTTCGTCTCTTTTCATTCTCCTCCGTTATGGTATTTTCCATCTAGTGTTCCTTTTCTTGCCTTTACGAGATGTTGGAGGCTTATCTTGTCTAGTTCATTTTGTAGCTCATTGTGCGGTGTTGTCATTTCGTGACCCAAGGCTGTCTTCTGTTTCCCTGTATCCGTTTATCAAATAACGTGCTAAGATTTCGTTTAGATGCACCAGATTTTCCGTAATGGAACTGCCTTCACTTGTAACATGCCGGTACATGTATACACAAGGCTGACACTCTATATATTCAACGGAAATTACCTTGCGACTGGAAATAAATATTTTGTTTGCATCTCTTAACCTTGGCCTTGCATTACGTGACGTATTTCCATGCACCAGTATCGCCGAGACGTGTATTTCCGGAATTACCAGACCTATTCGACAAGCACCTCCTTATGTATATGTATATACATGTGTGTAAAAGGCAGTCCAGTTGCAATCCATCACACCTGATCGACCGCGGCACGACCGCCTTGCAGCCCGTGTCATCGCCCAGCAATATTTTCCCGCCAAATTCGACTCATTGCGCCCTACTTTCTGGAAGGAAAAATAAAGAGAAGTTGCTTCTTTAATTTTAAATTGCGTAAGCTGGGGAATGTCTGAACATCAAATTTGGCCATAAAAACATGTTTCTACGAGCCGGCCAGTTCATTACTGAAGGTCGTTCTACACCTAGACGCTATATAATATTATATTTATTTATAAATAAAACAGGACGTTGGTGCACATCTATTAAGCTGCAAGGCGTCATATTCTAGACTAAAGGAGTTTTCGTATGGTTGGCCTTCCAGGAAGTTAGCGAACCAGTTATTTACATAATAATTTTATGCGTAGTAAATAGGATAGTTAAAGAAAAGCTTTTCCTTTGCAGTTCACATAGACGTATGCAGGAGCAGAGTTATAACGCCACTCATTCCTAACGGCGGCATTAGATGGACGTGTGTCGTGGACTTTACGCCCCCTCAAAGTTGTGGTGGGGTGGAACGTAAAGCGCTGAAGTGGTAAAAAGCAGCAGGATCAATGCGGACAGTTAGACGGTAATAGTATCCGGGGGGTTTGACCCACATTATTGAAAAGGATCGGCTTTCGACTAGAATTTTTGCTGCCATTTCAAGGTGGTTGCGGCCGTGCAGTTTGGTAATGTGCCGCCGTGCAGTTTGGTAGCAGTACCTCCATCGCCCTCACTACGCTAAATGAAGATCACGTGACTTGTGGAGAATGGAGCAAGAATGGTCTAAGTCGCAGTGAGTGTAAGAGTGTAATAAGTGCATAATAATAATAGTGAAAAGGATCTGTTTTCGACGGGGAAAAATGTTGGCATCATCAGAGTGGTTTCTCCTGTGCAGTCTGGTAGTCGAAAAAATGGGCAAAAGCCGTCACGTGACCTGTAGAGTATGGAGCAAGAGTGGTCTAAGTCGCAGTGAATAGACGAGTGGAATAAGGGCATAATAATACTATCGAAAAGGATCGGTTTTTCACTGGGGAAAATGCTGCCATCATCAGGGTTGTTGCCCCGTGCAGTCTGGTAGTGAAAAAGAATGGGTGAAAGCCCCAAAATTCGGGGTAGAAGAAAAAAGCACGCCTGCAGTTTGGTAGTTTGCCCCGTAGAGTCTTGTAGTCAAAGATTTTGTAACCGCCCCCGTACAGCCTTGTAGAAGTACCTCCATGGCCCCCGCGCTAAAGGAAGACCACTTGACCAGGCCACGTGATTGGTAGTAATGAGTGCAAGAGTGTAATAAGTACAAGAAGTGGTCTAAGTATAAGTCGGTCATTTTACAATATGGCGGTCAGCGCGGTACTCGAGACTACCGGTATCGATTTTACCAACGGGGCGGGGATTCCCGAATTGGTCAGATACCAGGAACACTTTCGACAATATAAGATAGTCGTCCATTGTGCTCTGAGCAATGTTGATATAATGTTCGAAGGACAGGTAGACTCCCCTAAAAGACTCAATATACTTTACGATGCTGTCGAAAGACATTATCACGTCATAGCACAATTTACCGGTGCCATGGCCAAAGAGTACGTGTGTAAAGAATGCAGCAAGGAGTGTAAACGCGACATCGCGAACGTTTGCGACCAAACGTTCGCGATTGCATGGTCAGTCCGCCGTGCGCATTCGCGGAGTTTCGAATCCCCTGCGAAGTCTGCCATAGGCACTTTTGAAACGCCGCGTGTTTCGCGAACCACAAGCTGCGCACATCGAATAGGAAATCTGTGCGCGAACTTAAGCGGTGTTGCGAGACGTGCGGATGGCTCGTGACGCGAGAAAAGCACGAATGTTACAAAAGATTCTGCGACACTTGTAACGAGAGCAAAAAAATAGGGCATCTATGTTACATGAGACCTCTGAAGGACGCGTTACCTCCCGCTGCAGATAAGGTATTGTATGTATTTTATGATTTTGAGACGAGCCAAAATACCGAGTACGCGGACGAGGCTAAGCTACAAGTACACAATCTCGTCTGCGTGCAGCAGTTTTGTTCAGGAAGCGAGGACGCCGAAGACACGCGTGATTGCGTGCGATGTGGTACAAAGAGGCTCTCGTTCTGGCAAGATCCCGTGGGGGAACTGCTTTCATACCTAACGGAACCGCGACCTTGGCCCAATAGGATAATCGCTATAGCACATAACGCCAAGGCATTAGACCTTCACTTCATCCTGAATAAAGCGATATTATTGAAATGGAAACCGGACCTGATTACGAACGGTCTATAAATCATGTTTATGGGAATGGAACACCTGGTGTTTTTGGACAGCGTGTTCTTCCTCCCTGTCCCTCTGCGCAGGCTGCCCGAGGCGTTCGGTCTGACGGTCGCCAAATCGTGGTACCCTCACTACTGTAACACCGAGGAAAACCTAGGTTACATAGGACCCCTTCCAGACGTCTCATATTATGGGGTGAATGAAAAGGGTGGAGGGGAGAGGAGTGAGTTTCTCCAGTTGTACGAGACGCAGGAGCCCCCGATCGACAACAGGCGCGTGTTCGAACAATACTGTCCAGGTGACGTTACGGTCTTAAGGCAGGCATCCAGAGTGTTTCGACAAGATTTCATGCAAATAGGGAATTTGGACGTTTTTTTCGAGTCGATAACTATCTCATCGGCATGTAATAGAGACCCGCGTAAACGTTTTCTGCAGCCAGATACAATAGGCCTTATTCCTACTGGAGGGTGCACATGTAACTAAAACCACAATAAGAAGGCGATGATGTGGCTGCTGCATATGTAGGGGACGGACGGTGTAAAGTTAATGCACAGTCGCAACGGTCGCGAGTACAAGGTTCCCGAATTGCCCCACTTTAGTGTAGACGGTTACTGCTCCGAAACTCGAATATTATACGAAAATTTGGATGTTATTTTCACGGTCATACGTGTCAAACATTGCGTGACGTCTTCACCACGAATGGCGATACACTAGAGGAACGGTATGAGCGGACGATGTCGGGCCTGGAGCAGATAACGCGATCGGTTATCTGGTCAAGGTCCAATGGGTATGTGAGTTTGACGAGTCGGTTATTGTGAAACAGAAACCCGAAATGCTGACGCATCCCATAGTACAGCAGAGTCCGCTGTGTACGCGTGATGCCCTGTACGGTGGTCGAACCGAGGCCATGTTTCTCTACCGTAATGCGAGGGAGAATGAAACTATTCAATATGTCGATATCCATAGATATGCAAGTACCTTAAGTTCCGCATAGGTCATCCAGTCATTCACGTGGGCGATGCATGTAGGGACATAGAAGCATGCTTATGTATGGAGGGTCTCATCAGATGTTCGATCGCTCCGCCAGGCAATTTATACCATTCGGTCCTTCCCTAAAGTTGTAATAATAAACTCATATTCTGCCTTGTAGAACGTGTGTTTACACCCCCCAGTGAGGATTGTACGCATACCGAGGATGGGGATCGCGCCCTCACAGGTACCTCGGTAATGGATGAAGTTAGGTTAGCTGTGCAGAACGGATATAATAGACTCGAGATCCTTGAGGTGTACGAGTATCAGGTGACCCCATTGAAACCCGAAACAGGCGAGGGGGACTTTTCGTGAAATACAACACTACGTTCCTGAAATTGAAAGCCTAAACTAGCGGTTATCCCGGCTGGGTTCGAAGCCCCCGAGGACAAGGATCGTTGCGTAGAATCGTCCTGGTACAGCGAAGGCATAAGATGTGTATTAGTTTTAACGCCGCGAAACGGGGACTGGCCGAATTATTCTTAAACTCGAAGTGGGGAAAGTTGACTGAGCGGAACGATCGGAATATGACTACGATAATCACCGAATCCAAAGAACTGTAAGGTTTTTTGGCCTCGCCCGGCATCGAGGTGGTGAACCTCATTTTCCCAGCAACGACGTATTCTGGCTATCGTGGAAGCGCGGGGCAGAGGAAGACGTGCCAAATTTGCGTCATACCAATGAGGTCATAGGTGCTTACGCCATTGAAGAGGCGAGAATTCATCTGTATCGCTATTTCGACAGGCTGCGAGAGAATGCCATCTATTGCGATACAGACTCGGTGATATATATTCAGCCGAGGGATGAAACCGCTCTGATTGCAACGTGCGACAAACTGGGGGACATGACTTCCGAATTGCGCCCCTCTGAATTTATATCTCACTTTGCAAGTGGGGACCCAAAAACTACACGTACAGGGCTATGATCGGCGGAACATGCGAAAAAACAGTATGTAAAGTGAGGGGCATAAAACTAAATTACAATGCATCGAAATTAGTTAATTTTGAGCGTATCAATTACATGATTTTGAGGTCGGCGGACGAACCCCAAACTGTAGTAAATGTCCATAGAGAGAAGAAAATTAAACGGAAGAGGAAGGGGGAGGATTAGTAACAATAGTCACTGAACCGGAAGACAAAGTCTAAAGGATTTCATTTTTCAAGCGGCAGCGGTTAGGTGACCACACGTCCGTCCCGTTCGGTTACAAATAGGAGGGGTTCATTGGGTAGAGGTGTTCCATTGTAGCCTGCCTATCCATGAGTGATGAGCTTAAATTTAAACATTCTTTCATCGTGCATAATAAGTGGACCTAGCGGTTCTGGCAAGTCGTCGTTCTGCGTACGGTTCCTGCAGAACCTCGACGCCATGTGTACGGAACGGGATTTCGACGGCGGGGTGATCTGGTGCTATAGCGAGAAGACCGCGGTTCCGTCGCCGACAGAACTGCCGAAAAAGAGTGACGTACTTTTTAACGTGGGTGTCCTGACATATTTTGAAAACGCTCGCGGTAGACCGTGCCTCGTGATCCTCGACGATCTGTTGAACGACGGCTATTCCAAGGAAATGTGTGACCTGTTTACGAAAGGCTGCCATCACAGAAACATCAGCGAGATTTTGGTAACCCATAAATACTCTTTCACCAGTGTCGTTATTTTAGGGACATTTCCTTAAACGCGAATTATCTGGTCCTATTTGAAAACGTCAGGGATAAGAATCAATTTCTTTTTGTCCCGTCAAGTTTACCCCGAAGACAGTGCTAGTCTCTGCAACGCCTACCTGGACGCGACTCAACGATCCCACGGGTATCTAGTTCTAGATGTGTCACAAGATACCGATGATCGCCTGAGTTTTCGAACCGATATATTTCCGACAGAACAGACTATCGTCTACTCGCCGATAAGTGATGAAACGAGTAAAATCGAATTATCACGCCCTTCACGTATTCAGGACGGCCGAACCGGAACTGTGTAAGGCCATAATCCCTAACTTAACAAGGAACTCGTGAATAGCATAAGCGAGTTCATCCTTAATGTCTTGAACGGTAACGTCAAATTCACACCTGGTAACACGCGTAATTTGCGAAAGCACAAGGATACACGTCGAAAGGTGGCCGACAAGCATGTTACTCTATCTACCTATAAGAAGCTCACAGTTAAAAGGAGCGGATACATGCTCCCTCTGCTCAACGCCATTCTGACCGCGATCCAGCCTAATCGTTTCGTCTTCCTCGAAATAATGTTACGTGAAATATATCTCGTTTCGGCCGAAACGTTTCCCAGAGAGGCCCGAAAAAAAACTCCACGTCCTGTTTCGGCCAAGACGGCCTCAAAAATATCTCCACATCCACCTCCGTCGAAGAAGAAGAAGAACAAGACGCGAAAAGCAACTACCCTACGACAAATTGTTTAAATTTCGTAACAAGATGGGAGAGGCCGATATCACATGCAAGACGCGTATGAAGGCGATCGCGGATTTTCTACACAAAGTCTTACCAGATCCCCCATCCCTCTGTACTGAAACTGTCGTGAAGAAGAAAAAGAAATACCCGCAGCCGCCTTTGTCATCGCGACAATTCGATGTCGGGACGTAGACGGAACCTATCGCCATACGCTCCATTTCAGCCGTATTCGAGACGACTAAGCCGAGTTTCACTTTCGGAGAAAACAGTGACGACGACGACGACGAAGGTGATAGTGATGATAATGATGTTTTTTTCAAGGGAGGTGCACAGGCATTTGGTAGGGAGAATGTCGGCCCCATTGCCAGTCCGTATATATTGCCATATCTCTAAAACCATCGCCGCTATCTCGACACTCGATGCGGTATCAGAAAGGACGGTGACTCGTTCAAGATAGGAGATTCCACAGTGCTCGTAGATACCGATAGCGATAACACGATTAGGGGAAAAGAATATGGAGGGGCGACCGGATTGTAGGAGCTCTTGACGCGCAAGAGCGTGGATCGAAGGAAAATCATGACAGACGATCTGAAAAAATATAAGAAAATATTGGAGCTGACTAAAGATCGTTTGACCGACTACCAGCCCGGCGCCGACATACAGATAACGTGAGGATGTAAATACCGTTACATATTGCTCCCCTCTTCCCGCATATCAGGCCACGAGGTATCGAAACAGCGTTACATCGACGGTGGGCAAAAGTACTGATGGCCACCGCCTCCGCCGCTGTGAAAACTCGGTGTGGCGGTGAAGAAGAAGAATAAGCTTGACGATATAAGTCACTGGCTAAAGAAATCGGATGCTTACACGCTTCACCGACCGATCAGAAAGCGTTTCGCGCGCAACCCCTATACGGTGAATAACGTGATGTACCTCTGGGAATGCGACCTGTTCGACGCCCGAGCTCTCGGCAAATTTAACGATAATTACAAAAACATTTTTTAGATTGTATAAATATTTCACCTAGAAAAATATCAAGAGATATATAGACGTTTTCCCAAAATTTTTCAGGGCCTACAATGAGACGATTCACCCAGCGACGGGCATGGCGCCGTCGCGAGTGACCGATAAGGACGTCCTCACGATATGGAAGAGGATGGAAGTTCGGAGACGTGACGTTCGCGTCGCGAAGGCGAATTTTCGCGTGGGGCAACACGTGCATATCAGCAAGTAGATGATGATATTTGCCAAGAGCGCCGAGCAGATTTTTAGCACGGAGATACTTCGAATCGCGAAGGGGATAGAGAAGCGTCCGCGACCCCTCTACGAATTGGAAGATTTAAGCGCGACGCCTATTGAGGGACAGTTCTATCTGGAAGAACTGACACGAGTTCGCGTCACGAGACGTACAGAAAATAAGATAGATAAAATATTGAACAAGCGTATCAAACGCGGCATTTTAGTGTATCTAGTCCGCTGGAGAGTTTATTCGAAAGACTTTGATTCCTTGATCCTCGCATCGTGCGTGGAAGATGTCCAACTTCGATCCGAAACAGTATTACGTGACGTTGTTGAGTAACACCTGGAAGAATTGACATCCGGATAATACGATCGCCGCATTTACGAGAGAGGTGGCGCGACCCGTAGAACTGGGTTCTTCCGACAATTGGGAAGTGGGGTTATGCGAATTCTCCTAACCGCCGAAAGTGTGGGTACGTTTAAACAAACGAGAGTTGTTGGCGCCACTACAGACTTGATATATTGCGATTTGATATCGCCTCATTATGTATGTAGAGCCCTGGTCCGTTGTATAAGAACGTTTATTCATCCGTCACTCTCGGGTGAACACGTGTTCGATGATGTCTACTATTTGCCCGTCGAGAAGCAGACTTTTAAAAGTATAAGAATAGAGATATTGCAATTGACGGGCAAGCCGGTCGAATTCAAGAGTAGCACGACCCGTTCAGAGGTGGTCTTGCATTTTCCACGTGTTTCGACAATGTAGTATAAAATTGCCTCGTCATCATCCCAGGCGTACATTTTATGTTTATGAATCTTCTTGTGCGGTACTACCTTCACCAGGCGGGTCGCGGCAAGCACGAAGGTATAGGACCCATATACGCGGCTCCACCCTTTCTTCAGCGGGGATAGGGGATCGGCAGTTCTTTGGCAGGCCTATGGCGAATGGTTAGACCGGTCCTCTGGCATGGTGCCAAGATTTTGGGACGAGTGACGTTACGTAGCGGAGGCGATATTTTGACAGACATCGCCAGATTGTCTGACGAAGACCCAGGGGCTATAGTCTCGCGAAGTTTGAATGAGACGGCTCAAATCCTAATCGGTAAGTTGCGGGGACGATGTCGCAAGCGCAAGAGAGGATTCGCGAAGCGGAGAGAGAAAGGCGGCAAGAAACCGAGGCTTACAAAAAGAGATATTTTCTCCTAAGGGGCATCAGTCTACTGTCACCGCCAACAATGTCTGTGTATCTGTGTTCCGAGTTTGATATATTTCCCCTAGACCTATACAGACGTCTGTCGTCGAGACGACCGAAGTGACGTACAAGACCATAGCTTCCGCGGAACAGAGCGATCTAGAATTTCTGATCCCGGTCGATAATGACACGTACGTCGACCTAAACATGAAACTATATATTCGGGGTAAAATTATCAAAGCTGACGGCACAAATTTGGACAACACCGATTTTACTGCGGTGACGAATAATTTCTTGCACTTGTTCAGTCAATATAGCGTCACTCTAAACGACGTGACTATAACCCAGGCCACCTAACTCTCAAACTATATGTCGTATTTCGAGACCCTATTGACGTACGGCAGTGACGTCGCAGCCACGCATCTGACAAATGCGTTCTGGTGCTTGGATGACGGTGCCCTATTGCCATGCGACCCTAGAGACGCCGATGCCCAAAACAAAGGTTTCATCACGCGATAGAACCTGATCAAGCAGAGCAAAGAGCTCCAACTCTACTGCCGGATCCACAGTGACATATGTAACGTACCGCTATATCTAATCACGGGCGTCCGAATGCAGATTAAACTCACGAAGTTGAAGCCGAGTTTTTACCTGATGAAGAAGGATGCGGAAACAAGGACGGTCTTCAAGTTTCTCGAAACCCAACTTTTGATCAACCGCGTCACACCCAGTCCGTCGTTCATGTCGGCGCGAAACAAAGCTCTCGGAAAGGGCGCTCACGCACGCTACAATCTGACCAGAGTCGAACTAAAGTCTTTCACGTTTTCTAGCGGAGCGCAATCGCTTTCCATAGACAACGGTACCATCCCAAAAGACTCATATTCACCATGGTGAAGTACACGGAATTTCTTGGCTCCGTGACGATGAGCCCGTATTATTTCCGACACTACGATATGAGTTCTTTCGCGCTGAAAGTGAACAGCAAACAGATACCGACCGAAGGTCTGTCTCTGGGCATGGACCACGAGGAGATGTCAGTCATGGGATACAGGAAGCTCTTTGAAGTTTCGGACATTCACCACTCGAACTCGGGTACCCCAGATAAATCACGACATGTTTATAAACGGCTATTTCATCCTACTCTTCGACTTGACACTCGATCTAGCCACCTCTGAGGAACATAGGTCACACCCTGATAATGGCAATAACATAGTGGAATTGAAATTCAGCAAGCCGTTATCCGAACCCATCACGTGTATTTTCTGTCCCGAATACGATAATTCGGTTCGCGTAGATCTCTCGTGAACGGTAACGACAGGTTTTTGAATAAAACATGGACACGACGCAGATATTTACTTTGAAGGACGTGAAATCGTTTTTGGGAGTTTCCCTTCCGATAGGTTGCCTCGCTCCATCACACAATCTGGCACGGTCATAATCAACGCCGATCCTCACACGGAGAAAGGTTCACACTAGCTAGCCGTACATTTTCACCGAAAGCTTCGAGTGCCTATTTCTTCGATTCGTACGGTATCGTACCGCTCGTCCCGACATAGCAGCCAGCATTCGACGTAACTGTACCGTCTGGGATTATAACAGGAGACAACTGCAGGGTCTGACGTGTAATATCTGCCACAAATATTGCTGTCTAGTCGCCCCCTACATGGACCGGGGGTTCACCGCCAAAAAATTCGTCGGGCAATTCGACGGTGCGACGTCAGCAGCAGACCGACAGTTCGTCCGAGCCTTCGCTACCTTATTCGGGTCGATGCGGCGAGGTAACGGCGGCGGTGTTGGCGGCGGACAATGCAGCTCTAGCTTTCTATAAAAGGTAGGTAGTTAATCGTAGTTTCGACATACCCAGGTATGTCGACCGCCGATATGGAGTTTGTAATAGATCACGAATTTTTTATGGGGCGCCAGAATGATATCGTAGGCAAGGAACTCTCTGTGGCCGCCAAAACCATGGTCGATTCGTTCCGTTTCAAGAGCCTCTCTAGCATGACATCACAGGGTCAGATGAAAACGGGCTCAATTGGGAGGACGGGGACACAGCCTATCACTAACTGTAAATGGCCGTGAGCGAGGCGGTAGCGGGATTCTCCCAACTCTACTGCTATGGCGTTACGAAATGCAAATTTCTCACCGAACTACTGGGTCGAACTATTCTTAACTTGCAGGATTTCAACTGTCCTCAGCCCACATCTTTCAATCATACAAGCTGAAGTAGCCTGACTTGCCACAAATTTCCAAACGTCGTTTGCGCAACCAAAACCGTGCATTCCCTCTACGATTGTTTGATGTTCACCTGCAGACGAAATCTTATGTAAGGTGCCCTAAAGACAAGGTACGCCATTCATCCAAATTTGTTTCAGCTGCTTAAAACTGAACGAGAGGTAGGCTGCCCGATCACTCTGTCCTCCAAAATGTCTACTAGAAGACGTCGGCCAGACGCTACCGAAACATCGTCGCCTGAAGCATCGGCGCCAAGACGCGTGCGACCTCCAGATTTTGACATTTACAACTTCTTCGCCGAGGCCGTCTATCTGATATTGGATCCTAAAAGGGTCCTACTGCGACGTCCCTTTTTCATCGACGAAGACAAGACCAAATATATCTCCGTCGGTTCCTATACCGTTCGAGATTATCATCCCTTCGTGGAATTCGGATCCATAAAAAGAACGGCTCTACCAACCTGATTCTCGACGATCGGCAGGTCAACAAGATGGTGGAATGTCTGCCTACGATATGGGAGTTCATTTGTGGCAACGAGCAGTACGGGTGCAAGGAGGGAAACTTTAGGCTGAACACAACGGGAAGCTACAGGATCGCCCGATTTTATCTCGATAAACAGAACAACGGCCTGAGGCTCAAAAACATCTAGTATCTCTCGAGAATATTTCACGTCCTTCAAAATCACCTGAAAGTGTACACTCTCTCTCTCTCTCTGCCCGACGTCTTGGCATATGTGACTGTGTCATTGACTTCGGTTAATTATGTCGAACCGGCTCCTAACGCCAGTAAGCACATCGTGTGTTCACAACTGTTTGACGAACTCAAGACGACATTGTAAAAAGCAACAATTATTACACAAATACTTATTATTGTTTAACGGTTTGTACTTGCTTACACGTACACTCAGAGTAGCCTTACTTATTATTATTGTTAAAACACGTAGTAGCTTCTAACATATTTTTCACTTGTAAACAAATGTTTATTGATTATTATTATTCGAAAATTAACTACTATACACCAGATAAAAAACAATGTATCACTTTATATTCACACGACGCATGTAACCTACTTTCATTTCGAGTCGATGGCAATGGAGTACAGACCTAATTCTAGGCCAGAGCAAAGCAGCCCCCTGCAAAGT
>Ga0131853_10016201_pt1 | contig 13611 bp, 9 predicted proteins | sample TergutLab28metaG_FD_92764 | JGI IMG/M metagenome (GOLD analysis project Ga0131853, IMG submission 92764) | Labiotermes labralis P1 segment gut microbial communities from Petit-Saut dam, French Guiana - Lab288 P1 (version 2) (version 2) | ecosystem: Host-associated > Arthropoda: Insects >... | reverse complement strand
CTGGAAAGCTTTTGTTGACGGTGTTCTGGGACTCCCAAGGGCCTATCCTTGAACATTATATGGAGAAAGGTGTCACAGTAACAAGTGTCAACTACTGCAACATGTTAAGAAATGAACTGAGGCTGGCTATCCGCTCAAAACAGAGAGGAAGGTTGACACAGGGTGTTCTGCTGTTACACGACAATGCACGCCCTCATACAGCACACCTAACCATCAACACCATTCAGCAACTGAATTGGGAAGTTCTCGAGCACCCTGCCTACAGTCCAGACCTGGCCCCTTCAGAATTCCATCTGTTTGGACCCCTCAAGAATGCTCTAAGAGGTCGTCGATTTGCAGCTGATGATGAGGTGAAAGATGCGGTGCATGACTGGCTTCGCAGTCAGCCACAAACTTTCTTTTCCAACGGCATTAAGAAGCTTACAGATCGCTGGGCTAAATGTATCGAAGAAGGGAGATTATATTGAAATGTAACATAACGATTTTTTAAAAAATAAAGTGCGGAAACTTTTTAAAGTACCTTCATAATATAGTAAGTAATGACCTCATGGTTGGTGGAAAATGTGAAGCTGTATTTTGCAAACTTGAAATCTGTGAAAGCTTCAGTGAGGTGCTACACACTTGTTTTGTTACAGTAATTTGTAATTGAAAGTGTATGGTTCACTCCCCCCCTCCCATTTCTGTACAGCCATACCATCTGGGATGTGGTAGCTTTGTAACTTGTTTTCAGCAGAAGTATTTGGTATTGTGGTGGCGAAGCATTTCAAACTGTAACATTTAATAAAAATTCTGTGATGGGGTTCATGGAATTATCATAAAACTGACACATTTTGTAAGGTATTGTAGTGTGTATTATTAATTAGTGGGTTATCTTGTACTTTTGAGATTATAAATCTTGTTCTGCCACTTTAAAACATTATTACCAGTGTTACAAACTGCTGTATTGTATGTAAAGATGAATAAAAAATATATAACTTCCAGAATTTGAAGACTGGTGTACTGAACACTGAATTATGTTCACAGTTTGCGTATGTTGCTTCCTCTGTGCTCAGTTGAAATTCTGCTGTTACTTGTGGTAGTTAAGAATATACAACATGTAACTCTTTCAAGTGTTGAAAATTCAAGCCTTTTATGATGTGCTTTAGTTAGTACCACTATACATGATGTCATATCCAAGAAGCTTCAGCTGTACCAACACTGTGAGAACCTTGTATCTCATACATATACTGTTGATGCATTGACAGAAACTTTCACCTCTTGTATGAGACTGATGATTGCTCATTAGGTTTTTAGAATTCTATGAACCATTTATATATGCCAAGGCTTCTTATGTGCAAACTTAATGTCCATCAGTTTTTCCAACATGAGTGCAATTTGTCAAGCAACACTTGTTGAGGTTTGAGGTTCTCACAGTGTTGTTGAAGATTATTGTAGTGTTCTGGGATGTTATGCCATGTTCATAAGTAGAGAATTATGCAGCATTTGCTGTTTGACATGGCATAATGCTAGAGATTCTCAGTCATCCAAGACTTGTGTATTTCGTTTGGTATTGGTGTGAATTGCATATTGCAATTGAAATTGAAAGTTGGGTTATAATTTTCATCCCAACGTTAAGAGCAAGGTGCAGAATTGTGATTATCGGTGAAACATTGTTTTTGTATCTGTACATGATGCAATCCTATGTCCACAAGACTGGGTGGTACCCAGAGATGGTGTGAGCAGTGGGAATTGGTAAATCTCTTGTCTCTGCCGGGAATCGAAGCATGATTCCTCTGTTCTTCCGCACTCAGCCTAAACACTACATGGCAACTACTATACTGTAAGTTGAAACATTCAAAGGAAAAATGAATACCAAATAGATGCACTTTACCATTTATTTTAATTTCGTGTATATTGGCAACAATGGCGCAAGATGTAATTTTAAAAATTACAGCTGTAGTTGTGTGGGCGATTGTAGATTTGTAACATTAAGTCACTTGTTGCTGTATTTTATATTAACTATTTTATTCTTTGACAGTCGGGGGCAGCGTGTGCTCTAATCCACATATTGTAGTGTCTATGTCATCCGTGGTAATCTGGCATGTATAGCTCTAATCCATGGTACGTGGTGTACAATTCCAGCTCGTTTCGTCATCCGTTAATTGGCTTGAGCGTTGTAACTGTTATGTTGGGTGGGGTCGAGTGAGTGGTAGAAAATAATTGGCAGTGTTTTTGATTGAATAAGCTGCCTCGTAAGGTTTTGTGGTAAACGTGATTAGCCACCCAAGAAGTGACCTATGGAGAGCGATAAGGAAAGCCCGATGGAACTGGCAGATGGTAACATACAATTGGCGAGGGGTAGTTGCGACCACCTGCCAGATAAATCCAGGATGATGAAGGAAAGTGGGGAACTAGATGATGGAGCTGATGAAAAGATGGTCGCAGAGGATAGTGCGCTAAAAACAAATAAGGATGCTTCAGAAGTGAAATTTATTTCCGTTGATTCCCAGAATGGTGATGCAAAAATTGATATTGAGAATATGAAAATTGCCTTCGCTGGCATGGGCAAGGAAGAGCTGATGAAATTTGCAAATGATCCTTTCTGGGTTCGGCTAAGATGGTTCCTTTTTATATCGTTTTGGCTGCTTTGGGCAGCAATGTTGGCTGGTGCAGTTACTATTATTATTATGGCCCCAAAGTGCACTGCACCAGCACCATTGAAATGGTGGGAACAAAGCCCGTTGTACCAAGTGTTTGTTCCTGCTTTCAAGGACGGAGAAGAACCTCGAGATGGAACTGGAGATCTTGAAGGTAAACTGCTCTTAGAGTGGAACAACTAGGTACCCTATAGGCCTACTGTAGAAGAGGGTGCAGTTGTGCACGCTCCCAACTCCTCGGGATATTGAAATTGTTAACAGACAATAGGTACCGCTAAACACAATATATGTATATTGTATGCACTGTGTTCGTTGGGCAGGAATTTCCCTTCCAAGAAGTTCCATCAGTCGTTTTTCAAACATAGAACTTACTTGTAATCAGGACTATTCCAAACGTATGTAACAAGGGTGTGCAGAAGGCCAGGTTTGTGAGACATGCAGCAGTTTTGCAGACATAAGCACAACCTAGGTGTGGCATTTACACAATCTGAATATGTTCTGTTGGTGTATACACACAAACCCAAAGACTGATTTTAGTATATACACAAATGTAGAGTGTCACATTGTATAGATGTTTGTGATACAATAATGAAACCTAGAAGTTTAACATTACTGTCAGTGACACCTGAGAGCTTTTTTTTTTTTTTCCTATATGTGATAGTATAAGGTTGCTGGCTTGATTCTTTGTGTTTTGTGATGTGTTTGCAGTGCTGTGATTTTGTATTTCTGCTGCAGTGTTGTGCTAGCTACTGTGAAAGTACAAGGCTTGAAGTATTAGAGGTATTGACGAAAGTGAGGATTATACATATTATGCTTATAGCACCATTTTAAATAAAATACATTTCTATGGATAAGAATTAACAGTATTTAGAGATGTTACTCAAGTAAATATTGTGTTGTACATGAGTAAAGTGAGATAATATGTTAATGGCAATTCACAAAATACCCCTCACCATAGATAGAGAGGGGGGGAGGTGATAATTCATATGAGTAGGAGAAGACGGGAAGGTAGGTAGCTGCTAAGTAAACAGGGGAGATAGTCTGTGTTCATTCCTTCCCTGACCTGATTTTTTCTCCCCCCAAGCTAAAAATATCTTGCCATCTGTTTCTTTACCCATCTAGGAGTGAGGTTGCCAATGATTTTTTCTCTCTCTCTCTTAGGCTTGCAATCGAAACTTGATTATATTGACTATCTTGGAGTTAAGGGAGTTGCACTCTCATCACTCCTAAAAGTGTCTGCTGGTGGATCAGAGGAAGCTGTTGAAGACTTCAAGGATATTGACCCTCGCTATGGAACTCTTGAAGATTTTAAATTATTGATTGCATCATTGAAAAGCAAGGGTAAGTGTTTTTGACATGTCCATTGCTGTGGTAACTAAGACTGTACCAGGTATGGAGAGTTTCTTTTTTTCATGTCTTTGAGCAATGTAGCTGTTGTTTGTATCTGCCAGGACTATGGATTCTGTGTTTTCACTGCAGTTCAGCTTATCTTATTTGCACAATAATCTCAGAGTGCTGACTTCTTTTGAAGCAGGTCATTCACCTTCTGAAAATTTTCCTTGACTCGCGACAGGACTGTTTTGTTGAAGTATTAACTACTTTTCAAGGACCGCCTTTCAGGTTTTGCAAAGTATATGAATATATTACATAATTTCCGTCTTTCAGTGTCTCCCACAAGTAATAATTGCATGGATTCATATCCTTTCTCATCTCTTTCTCTGATCATTTGCTGAATAATGCTGTAAGTGAATCGAGTTTTTGAGCAGAGTTTACTGTTTCTACTTAAACTATTGGTCTGATTTTGTGTGTGCAGTGCACTCCAGGCTCTGACTCTAGTATTGTTAAAAGGAATGTAATAGATTCATGGCGATTTTCAGAACAATGGTATCTGTTCTGTTGGCTGTTTACATTTCCACTTCATGTAAATCGTGCCTCATACTTGAAAGACACGAGCTCTGGATCAAGAAATCTGTTAGCTAATGATACTAGCTTCCTAGTCCAAAGGAAAGAGTGCTTGTATGTCTCTGTGACCTGAGTTTTAAAACTTTGATGACAGGTGAACTGTGGCATTTGACACTTCACTTTGAAGAGACAATAGATGCAATGGTTTATTGATGCTTACTCTCATTGGAGCATCAGTGTCATTCAGTTTATCTTCAGTTAAAGCATATGTTTGTATTTTTCATTTTATTCAGCACTGGACCTGTTATTGAAAATTTTTCCGCTATTCTATATCTTATGTTTTACATGTCACTGTTTGCAAGTATATCTATTTACATGGCTTCTGGCAACATATTTTCTGTGATGCATTCTTACACAACTACTGCCAATGAATACACTTACTTCAGCTGAATACATTTCACAAATACACTAAGACCATCTGCACTTTTTGACCAACAAAATATGTCCATGGCTTGGATGAGATTGCACTGTTGGTCACACAGCGAGTGCTGTGGCTAGTGCACATACACTTGGTGAGGGCATATGTTTAAAGCTTGGAATGCAACATATGTACTTGTCTGCAATTCTGCTACTGGGAAAGTGTAATTTTAAAATATGTACTGTTCTACCTCAAAAATAGAGCCATATTATTGGACCATACTGTTTCTTCACTCCCTTACCCACCTATGTTCTGTATATGAAACATGATTTGGTTACACTGCTTGGTCATGATAATGCATTGATGTAGTCATCTTACAGACTTGTTTAATCAACAGCTGTACGTACACATTTCTTACAGGCTCAAATTGAAGTTGCAGCCACTTTTATTTAATATTTATGTCTTTGTGTTTGAGCTGATACTGTTGTGTTTTGAAGGTCTTCATTTGGTGCTGAGCCTTGTACCAAACCACTCGAGTAAGAATCATCCATGGTTTGTCAAATCGGAGAAGAATGACACACAGTACAAGGACTACTATGTCTGGTACTCTGGCCCTCCAACATATTCAGATGACGGCTCACCATCACCACCCAATAACTGGGTGTGTAAGAAACATTACACAAAACTTGAGAGTACAAATAAAATTAGTATACACTTGTATTTTGGGGATATCCCTTATATGCAGTTAAACAGAACTAGTTGTAGGCATGTTTTCATCATTTTTGGTCTGTTGTCCTTTGAAGTTTGTTAATGAACAGAAACAGAATTTTGTGATCATGTACTTGTAACCTCATTTATTTCTTCTTTTATGCAGATTAGTGTTAAGGGAAGAGGTTCAGCTTGGGAGTGGAGTGATATGAGGAAAGCATTTTACTTGCATCAGTTCCATGTTGATGAACCAGATCTGAATTTTGCAAATCCTGCTGTTATAGAGGAATTCAAGGTAACAAACTGTGTGTGGGTAGCAGCAGTGGGGTTTTGCATTAAATCATGCAGTATATTCTATAATTTATTTTGAAAGAAATTGGTTGACTTAAGAAGGTTGGTCATGTCATTGGAGGTCTTGCAGCAGTAACATTATGATTTCCTTAAAACTCTCTGAAAGCAAAACATTCCATTAGTCTTCATAGAAGTTTATTTTCTTATAACAACAACAGCACATTCCTGATCACAGGTCAGAACAGCAAGTCTCTTTGCAGTATCATTTGTTCTGAATGCATTTGGTTGCTTCACAGTGACTATGTAGTTAACAGCTGTAAGTCCTGAAATCACAATTTAGCAGCATACATTGTGATGGTAGAAGTATATAAAACATGCTAGTCATGTAGCATTGATGTCACTGTAGTACATTTTCTGCTTTTTTCCCATTTTAGTGGCAGAATGAGGTAATGAAAGTTATCGTCTCATACTTACATCCTTTAAAATTTTCCTAAGTTATTGAAATCTTCCTTCAGTATGTCAGATTGTGCCCGGTCTGTGTGTTTATAATTTACGTGTTGTACACAACATACCATACGAAGTGAAACATAAGTCAAATACTCCAGCATTTGGTGCTTGTTTTGTGACCCTCCATAAAACGAGGATGTGGGGCATTTTACGATCTTCCCACTTAATAACTTATTCCTGTATTTTTTTGGGGGGGGTCACTGATTGCGATGTCCTGTTTACTTTTAGGAGATATTCAAGTTCTGGCTTGATCTTGGTGTATCCGGATTCCAGTTAGAGAAGGTTGAGTATCTTCTGGAAGATCCAAATAGGCAGAATGAAGCCTCTTCGCCTTCACCTGGTGCAACACATGATCAGTACGATTTCTATAGCCATACAAAGACAATAAACCAACCAGGAATTGTGGATGTTTTGGCAGAATGGAAGAAAGTTATTCAGAATAACACAGATGGCACAAAGTGAGTTCATTTGGTGTGATTGGGAAGCAGATGTATTCAGCAGTGTGCATCAATAGCTCTTATCAGTAAATGGTTGGACTACTGCAGTGAAATACTGTATTTATTAATGTTGAAGGGGCACATTTTTTCACCTGTTTCCAACTATTTAAGCAGTATAGAAGCAAAGTTGTAATGTTTGAGTAAAATGTGTCACAAATATTATATAAACATAACTGTCTTAGGTAAAGAGTGCTCAACTTGCCTTCGACTGTCAGCGTGATGAAGCAGTAGTCATTTCAAGTTCAGGTGTGTAGGAAGGTATCTGTACAGTCATGCACACAAAAATGTTTTCCCTTCAGCTTGAAATTTTTTGAGAAACATTTTTTTAGTGCTATCTGCATGTCTTAAAGCCAATTCATGTTGACATGTGTCAAAATTCAGTTTTATGAAAACCCTCATGCATGCATGTATGGAGTTGGTTAATTTACCCAAAACCTAACCTGTCTTAGCAACCATCCCCTTCATGGGTAAATTGTGTATGGGTACTTAGTAAAGGAATGGGACTTAATGTTTGCAGAATGCTGTCTGTTTTGGGCAATTTATCGCCGGATGCTCTGGTTGATAAAAATGGCAGTACTTCTGATATTCCTGTTGACCTGCTGCATACAAATATGGGATTTGATCAGTTGAAAAATGGTTTTACTGCGTCCGATCTTAATAAGACAATACAGAAGTATCTTGACAAAGTTCCTGTTGATACACGCCCAACCTGGCTGGTAAGATTTCTCATCTGTTCAATCTCTTTTAGGGTTATGATAGGTCTGTCACAATTCATAGACCTATCAGTAGAATTCTGTAAGTCTGAGAAATTTCATCTGTCTTGAATGATGACTTGACAAGTCACAGGCCTCATATGCTGTAACTAAATATACATCAGTGGACATTCAGTTGGCACAACTACACACCTTTAACCCATAACAGGCCATGAAGGCCCAGAGGTAGAGTAAATATATAGCTGCGCTTTCTCTTTGACCTCAGTGCTAAATGGGGATGGGTGACCAACGCCACACCTCGGCTGTTTTACACCCGGGTAAATCCCAGTACCCTTTGTATAGGAGGCTGGGTGGACCCCAGGGCTGGTCTGGGTGGGTGTAGAAAATCTCGCCCCACTGGGATTCGATCTCCAGAGTGTCCAACCCATAATGAGTCACTATACCGACTACACTATGCCAGCCCACAAGCTACACCTATTTATTTCCAGATTCTTCCTAGACATTTAACTGCAAATGACAGTGTTCATGTTCTTTGTTAAATTGTGTGCGAACTAATATATTTGGTGCTGTAAAAAATGTACCATTTTGGCCTGCAATTTAATGAACTGCATGAAGATGGTCATTTACAACTGAAACATATAGCAGGAATATTGAAATAAAAAATGTATAGTAGTGCCAAGTGGACGTGTATTTATGTACACATGTTTATTTCTTAGTGTTGTTATTTTTTTAAATATGTTTCCAGTTTTTGTTGTAGTTTGAAAAAGTACCAGAAGTAATATTGTAGGCCACTGTTTGAAGAGTACCCAGATCAGGTCTGGCATATATATATGTATATATATGAGGGGGTGCTGATAAATCCTTAGCCCGACAGGAAGGAAACAAGTTACAGTGACCAAACTCGGGATTTATTCAACGTACTCCCCGTGAAGCTCAATACACTTTTTAGCCCGTTGCTCCAACTTTTGCAAGCCACTCAAAAAAAAATCAGAAGGTTGTCTTTCCAACCAGGTCTGCGCGGCAGCAATGACCTCCATGTCGGATGAAAAATGGCGACCTTTCAATTGGTCTTTCAGTCCAGCGAACAGGTGGTAGTCTAACAGGGCAAGATCTGGAGAATAGGGTGGGTAATCAAGACATTGGAAGCCGAAGTATGCCAGTTTCTTCTGGGTTCCAAGTGCCCAGTGAGCCGGGGCATTGTCTTGCAAGAACGAGACCCCTTGGTGACCTTTCCGCAGCGTTTTTCCTTCAAAATGTCCTTCAGTTGCACCAGGAGAGATGAGTAATACTCTGCGTTGATAGTTTGGCTCTTTGGAAGATAATCATTGAGGAGGATGCTGTCTTGATCCCAAAAAATCAAGGCGAGAACTTTTCCAGCGGATTTTTGCACACGGAATTTTTTGGGGTTGGGTGGCCACTATGCCGTCACTCCATTGATTGTTGCTTTGTCTCCGGGTCATGGTGACATAACCAGGTTTCGTCCATGGTAACCAGTTGCGACAAGAGATTTGGATCGTGCCGAAAAAATTCCAGAAGTTGCTTAGATGACTGGCACCATTGATATTTTTTATCTACATTCAGGGATTTTGGGACCCACTTTGCAGAGAGCTTCTGCATGTCCAAATCTTCATGAATGATGGCACCAACCCACTCACGTGAGATGCCCAGTTGCTCAGCTATTGATTTAGCTGAAATCCAGCAGTCTTCCAAGATTAGCCTTGAATTTGATCAGTAATCTCCAGGGTGGTCACTGTTTTGGGTCGTCCAGGAAGAGGCGCATCATAGGTGGAAAAATCACCATGTTTAAACTGGGCCACCCAGTTTTTGACAGTGGCGTGCGATGGTGCATGTTCCCCTAATGTTTCTGCCAGAATGGCATGAATTTCCTTCGGCACCTTGCCTTGCATGGGGGGGAAAAAAACTTGATGACAGCTTGCGTTTCTATGTTGTTGAAATCGCACACATTGCCTGACGTGCTACCTTTCATCCTCTGTAACAAGAAAAGACTTGCAGTTCAGCACATGAACAGACCCGTTTTTCCAACAACACTACGGATTCTGTTCTACGACATCAGGAAGTAGGTCAGGCTAAGGACTTATCAGCACCCCCTTGTAACTTCAGTTATTTTCCTTGTAACTTTACATTCTGTAATAACTGTCGGCAGTCAAGACAACTTTGTTAAGCCATGTAATATTTGTGAATATTGTGTTTGAAGTAATGCTGTAGTTAAATTACAAACTAGTTAGAAAATGTAGACATAGTGTAATTATTGTAGTGTGTTTTATCACTCCATAAGTCAGGAATTCCAGTGTGCTCTGAATTGTGCGCACACTCACGCATGTGCATGGAACAGGGATGCAAGTGCTTGTGCACACAACAATGCAAGATACTTTAGTACGGTCATCACTAAAATTGTTGAGTATAAATGAAAATATGATGTGCTTTGACAATTTTTTAATAAAATGCTTGACTACCACATTTTATGCAAAAGAGGCAAATGGATGGATGGACAGGAGGCTTGTAATAGGCTCACTGTAGAGAAGTGAACATGCTTTAAAAACTGGTCTTCTTGTCTTGGTTTTACCCTTCAGCTGAGTACATCTGTGTCGTCACGAGTTGCTTCCCGCCTGTCTGATGATTATGTAGATGGACTAAACATGATTGCCATGCTTTTACCTGGAACACCCATCACCCTCTATGGAGAAGAGATTGGTATGGAAGATGCAAGTACTGGAGAACATCGTGCCAGGTGTGTCATGTCATGGAGTAATGCTACTTATGCAGGTATGTACAACATGCAGAGTTGCGCGTACATATTAGTAGACCCTATAATTGGTGTGAACAGTGATCATTTTAATGCTTTAGGGCTGTGTCATTTTGGTCTGATATAGAAAAATGTTATAGAAAGAGGTTTGTTGTCACTTCCAGATTTCAGTGATGTTGTTCCAGTGTACCAAACAAGTAAGAACTATGAAACTGTTAATGTCAAAGCACAGAAAGAAACTGCTGGGAGCAGTTTATCATTGTACAGAGAACTCAATGAAGCTCGTAGTACACCGTCCATCATGTATGGTACAAGGGAATTCGCTGTAATTGGAAACGGCACAGTGTTTGCTTTCACCAGGTATGTACCTCACTCTAGAAGTTCCTAAAAGTCCCTCATAAAGAAGAATGTACAGCTGCTTCTTCCTCAATTAGAGCAACTCCTTGAAATCCATTTTTCCAAGCTGCTTGTGACATTAGCAGTAACATCATATTTATAGTTCTTTACAGTGCTTTTGGAGCCAGCACAGATGTAATGAATACAGGCTTTTTGGTTGTGACAGTTAAGTCTTGTTGGTGTGTGTGTGTGCTGGAAAAGTCACTGTAGTGATTGTAGTTTGTCCTCATTTACTGGGATATGGAAAGGAACTTGCACATTAAATGAATTCTTTGAAATAATGTGAAATGATGCAATAGACTGTACTAAAACTCACTGAAACCCAACTCTACCGTCAGCTAGCTATAGTTCCCAACAATTTTACTGTATTCAACTGTGCTCAAACAACAACCAGTTCTAAGCCTAGCAGCAACTTGTCCAGTTATTTGCTGTGAACAAGAACTGAACTAAGCCCAGTCTTATCAGCCTGACGCTGAACTAGTCTGTTCCCCGACCCTTCCAGGCCTTCCTGTAACCTTTTCTGCTTTCTAACTGTTCTGTCAGCTGTAGTGGCATGTGAGTTTATGATCCCCATATGATGATGGCACTGCCTGCTTGGTCATTTCTTCTTGGTTGCAAATTTCACATCCTGTTGTCTATGAACATGAAATCCATAATTGTGCTGTATTGACCACTAGACACAATAATGTTCTTAAGTGGTATTTTGTGTTCATTCTTTGACCACTTGTATGTGTCTTGTCAATATGTGTGACCTTCAGGCCACTCTTGCTGCATGGTGTAGATGATACATTGTTCAGAAGTGGCTTAAAATATGTCCTGTATGCTGCACATGGTATTTGAATCGTACTTCTGTCTTGACCCATACATAATGCATTAAAATTTAATTAAAATTATTTCCCCTGTAATGTTCATAAAGGATCAGTAAAAATTACACACTGAGTATAATGTGGGAGTATTGTTGTAATCACTTGATGTTTGTGTGATTTATAATTTTGTCTCTCTCTCATTTCATGCTGCAAAGGGTTTGGTAAGAATAAGCTTGCATGAGGATTGTTTTAAATTGCTTTATGTTGTTATGACTTTTATATATTCAAGTTATGTTAGAAATGTTTGTAAGACAGTCGGTTACAGATGCAAGTGTTAAAGGACAGAAGTAGAAGAAGAATTCTTTGCACATTACCTTGTCTGTAGAGTGTGATACTGGCCAGGTGGCAGCTTCAGTCAAATAAGAAGGCAGCATATCACATAGTATAATACGAGGTTATGCGCATGCTCAAAAAAATGTAGCCAGTTAAATTAGTTTACTTGCCTCACCTCATAGTACAGTGACTGCTAAAAGTGGTGTCTTTTAACTTCCAGGCACATTTTGCAGTGATGTAACAATTTTACTGACATGTTGGGGTTCACCTTGTAAGAGTTCTAAAAAAACATACCCAGGTTTTAATATCTAAACACTTTTCATGGTGTGTGGAAACTCTTTTTTTGGGTTTTTTTTTTCTCCAGAGATATAAACTGCACTCTTTCAGTACCAGGAACCATGACAGGCCACACATAATGTTTATTGCTTGGAGTTTCTGCTGTGTGTAGTGGTGCATATTTTCACTGAAGATGTCTGTAACTCAGATTTGTACTAAGAACCGTATGTTGTTTAGTAGGTCTGATATATCCCAACATAGTTGGACACAAACACAAGAAATGCAACAGTCTCTGTTAATACTTGACCCATGCCATCCCATTGTCTGGCCAGCATTTCACTGTACCAACAGGAAGAAATGATGTTGCAATTGGAGGAGGGAGTTTCTCTGTATGTGTAGTTTGCTCTGTACTTAACCAGTAACAGAAAGCAGAATGTAGTTTTTGGTGGTGTGCAGAATTATGGTACTAGAGCAGAACACTAACAAAGTGTAGCATGATGTGGGACTGATGTTACATAAATGAGGCTGTGTGTCCCTTGGAGGTGCATATGAAAAAATAAGTGTGTGAAATAGAAAACTGTTTTTATGTACTAGTGATACCATCAAAATTTTTGGACTGCACTCATATTTCTTCAAGATAGAGCTTGGTGTCAAGTGGTGTGATGTACTTAGAAATACAACTACATTCTGAATACATACTGAGGTGTGAGAGGGCCATATTTCAGTCATCATGCATGTATGTTGCAGGATAAAGAGCGGCAACCCTGGGTACTTAGTTGCTTTCAACACAGCAGATGAGGAAGTCACAGTCAGTTTCAGTGAACTGAAGTATGTGCCAGAGGAGCTGACTGTCTTGATGAAGAGCTCGAATTTCAACAGCACTCGCATCAAAGCAAAGTTAGTACTGTTAACTTAGCTGTGTAGAAAGTGCATGCTATTCTTATAGTCTTTTTTAAATGACCATAGGTTTAGAGCTTGGGGGGAAAACTTTGTGCTTCATTGTTACCATGAGTGATGTTCGTTATTAATAGGGACTACATAGAACAACAAAATTGTTGTAATCTGACAGTGGGTAAATTAATCAAGCATAACATTTATTTTGTGTATGTGATTAATTTCTCAATGGTTCATTAAAATTTCAGCCCTGTGGGTGGTAAAATTTGGTTCATCCATCAAGTGTTCTGTAATTGTGTGTGTATCAGAGCTGACCTTGCCCAAACATAGCAAATAGATGAGAGGACATTTCATATACCTGCCTGTGAAAGTGTATGTTCCCCCCCCCCCCCCCCCCACCCTACCCACCCATAATAAAATAATTTTTTACACAATTCTTTTTTTTATTTATTTTTATTTTATATTTTATT
>Ga0131853_10016200_pt1 | contig 13611 bp, 10 predicted proteins | sample TergutLab28metaG_FD_92764 | JGI IMG/M metagenome (GOLD analysis project Ga0131853, IMG submission 92764) | Labiotermes labralis P1 segment gut microbial communities from Petit-Saut dam, French Guiana - Lab288 P1 (version 2) (version 2) | ecosystem: Host-associated > Arthropoda: Insects >... | reverse complement strand
GAACTGTGTAGCTAATCGTGGTTGGACACAACCACAAGGAATGCTTACAGCTGATGGCTGCAAGACATTTGTAGCCAGAGTGGCAGTCCTGCAAAATACACAGTTTACCACTCATAGGTCACTTTCTGGGCTAAAGCTGATATCATAGTACAAGAAAAGCCATTTACAAAGCCAGAAAATGTTTGGTGCAGTACCCTGACAGTGGTCAACCTCACTATAGCTCAGAGGGTCAATAACTCCATACCATATGTTCACACAAAAAAACTCACAAATTCCAAAGTGTTCTGAAATGTAATTTGAACAGACACTTCTGTTTATGGATAAAGGCAAGTGCGCTTTTATTAACAATCTCTTAACGAAGTTTATCACTTAATTTTGTACATTATAAGGCAGTTAAAACCTTCCTACATTATTCTTGTAATAAATGAATAACAATGCAATATACATAAAAAATACCAATTTAAATCCATGGAAGACAGAATCACATGGTGACTGCCACTGTGATCTTTTACCACATTTACCTTGATATGAGATGATAAATTTTTCTTAATTCATTATATGAAAAATGAAGGGATGGGAGGCCCCCATTATAACTGCACATAATGTTAAACACATTCTACACATGTATTATCCTGAAGATTTATGACATTTCGGTAAATATGGTATATTGACCTCAGACCACTGTGTGAAGACAATGTTTTTACACTAGAGTGTACTTTTAACAGATGCTGGCAAGTGTTAGGGTTGTGTTAAGCCACAGCAGATACCCTCCTTGAAGCTTGCATGCAATTGAAAGACAAACATTGGTAGAAATATACGGAAGCATATGAGGGGTAGACCTTGGTGACTACTGTGACATAAGATGAGGTGTCTGGAGGACACACCAGCGTCAGTCAACACATACATTTTGGTAAAAACATTTCAGTTAGGGGCATGGAATATAATAATAACAAAAATCAAATAAGATGTTTATGCTTTAACACATCATCATAATTCATCCCTGTCTTCAAATTCATAGTCATCTGTATCTGACTCCGTGTGGGAACACAGTTTTGCCTCATTAGAGCAAAGCTTGATATCAATATTGTCCGCGTCTGTCCCAAACAGTCGTAGAATATTCTCCTCAAACTCCTCCACAATGCCTTCACACTGGAATTATAAAATATGGACACAATCAATATTTATCAAAGTCTCACAAGTTGTAGGTAAAATATACATTCATGCATTATACAGGGTTATTCATAAGTCCATGAAACATTTTAAAAATCTGCAACAAATAGACTACTCAATGGATCATGGTAGTTCTTACGCCGATAGAGAGAGAAACTCTCCAAGTTTTTTTTACATATTTCACAGATGCTCAATGTGTCCACCTTTGGTAATACGGCAGACATCTATGTGATAGTCCATCTTGTTCCACACGCGTGTCAGCATATCACGGTCGACCAGAGCCACAGCAGTGGTGATACGGTTGCGAAAATCTGGGGATTAGCGGGAAGTGGAGGCACAAAGACAGTGTCCTTCACAAACTCACAAGAAGAAAAATTCGCACGCGGTTAAATCCAGGGACCAGGGTGGCCACAGCATTAACGCATCATCTTCTTTTCCTGTGCGTCCTATCCACCTTTGTGGCAAGTTTCAATTGAGATACCCTCGCACGTCTTTGTAGTGAGCTGGAGAGCTGTTTTGTTGAAAGATGTAATCATTACTGTCTTGATTCAACTGTGGCATCAGCCAGTTTTCAAACATATTTCACAGACTTATGAATAACCCTGTACATTCCATGGATCCAAAAATTTGGTGAAAGTGACCATAGGATGTGGAATAAGTAAAAAAATACAAAGTTCAAAACATACAATACAAAAATAATGTAAGTATTTCACATAGAGTATTCTAATGTTACACCAAAATCAAGAATAATGACAGGGTTGCTAACAGGACACTCTCATTGAATGTGACATCTATTTAAACTGGGGCTGGCAGACAGTCCGAAGTGTGATAGATGCAAACAGGCAACTGAAACGGCCTCATATGTCTTCTGTGACTTAGAGACACAAGCACTATTAAGATTTAGGCACTTGAGCCATTTTCTTGAAACCAGGTGTCTTTGCTGATATCTCCATCAGCAAGGTACTGAACTTTGTTCAAAATGCATGGCACCCAAGTGCTTATGCAAAGGGTTGCACAAGTTTGGAAAGTGATCAAGGTGTAGATGTCACTGCAGTACCCACCCTAATGTATTCTAGTCTACTCTACTGTACACCAAATTTGATACATACAGCTGAAGATAAGATTATGAATACTTTTTAAACATAAGAAATTCACCAACAGAATACAAGGGGTGTGTATTTACCAGTAAATGTCATCTTAATGTTGCTTTAAATTCAGCCTCTGCATTAATCTGACTCGTTGGTCTACATGGTAAACTGGTGAATATTTTGACGGCAGCATAGCATGTACTTTTCTCAAAACATGATAAAGATTGGTGGTTGGTCTGTGAAGATGGTATGTGTTCCTTGTATTAATGTTATGTAATGCTGAACTGATTTAAAATTTTCTGTGTTACTGACAATAAAGTACATTAATGAAAATATGTATGCACATGGGAGAGGTAAAATGTGTAATTTCAGAGAGAGACTCTTATATGAATTTCTAGGTTTCGCATCAACCATAATTCTAACCATTTTCTTTTGTAGAATAAATATTTTCAATGTAAAGGTAAATTATGCCCAAAAATTGTTCCATATTTCATTCCAGAGTAAAAAATGTAAAATATAATTATTTTGAGAGTATCTGTGGTGCTGACATAAAACACAGACCTGAAGTGCAAAACACATGCCACATAATTTAGTAATCATCTAGTCAATATGCTTCTTCCATTTCAGGTGGTCATCAATTTCTAATCCAAGGAATACAGAATTAATACCTTCATTCCTGACCTAGCACCATCACTCCAACTTACATAAAATTTTAAGCTCTTGTTGAGATCTGAATCTTGGACAATGTCCACATGGTTTAAGTCTGGGTTCATCTGTCCATTTGTACCAATGAGACGCAACAGTGTTAGCTCTCCTGAAGTTTTGTAGGTAGCTCTTACATAATCATCCATCTTGCTGCAGACAGTATCAAAAACTTCCGTAAGATACATCTCTGATCGAGCGTAAGGCACCTGCAACAAATCACCCATTCAACATTGCTATTACTAGACACATCAACACTTCTGTAGAACCTTGGGTAAGTTTCACTAACTTGTTCAAGAATAACACAGAATTTGGTCATGAACGCCTAAACCTGCTTCTATTCATTGCATTTTAATCCCACAAATACTGTGCCGCTAATGCTGTACATAGAATATATAAATTTAAATTACAACTACAACATTCAATTTAGCCCATAAATAAGTAAACTGGATTCATACATACATGGTCATATGATCGAATTTGAGCTGTCAAACTGCTAGCAACTGTGAATACTTACAAACTCTGGCTGCTGCTAGGACTTTTTGCAATAACTTACTACATACTTATGCAACTTGTGTACAAACATTTGTAAGACATACCTTCAAATGTTTGGCACTGTTACGACATGGTAATTTTTGACTTGTAAATAATAGTTTGTTATGTGTGGGTATGTTTATGATCTATCTATACATTAAGTTTCACCTGCCCAACTCCAATGATTCATTGGGTGTTGCCATGAAACAATGGTAAGGACACTTTCATCAGTAGTTTCTTCCAAACATCCTAAAATCCACGTAAAACAACGGCCAGAATTAGGGTTTTATACAGCAAAGTTCAGATTTTTAAAGAGAGTGTAACAAAAGATTTTTCAACTGAATATTATTCTCAATTTAAGTTAAAATTCTTATAAAATGGATTTTGTGAACAGTATTTTGTGTACTGTGTGTACATCTGACTTTGTATTCAAGCTACTCTGTAACATCCTTTTCAAAAATAATGTTGTTTATGGTGTTTAAACTTAAGCTACTGGAGTTCATTAATGTTGTTACATACCTTGATGTATATGTATGTTTAATGTTACCATATGTCCTTCTATTCCTGGACATGTCCTGTTGTTGAAACATAAAAAATTTACATCTGGGTGGATCTTTCATAAAGGAAAAAAACTGTTTTTGTTCATCAATGTTGCCAAACAGGAAAAAAAAAACTGAAATTTATTACAACCATTTTTCCCCCCAGGTTTCGTGTAAACAGAGAAAATGATTTAAATTCACAAGAAAAAATCCAATCCAAGGTGCAGGTTTGCAAGTGTTCTCCAATAATATTCCTTCAATTACTCATCATATTTGAAAAGTCATTCAGGCATTTGAACAGTGATATTACTGTTAAGAGCAGTGAACAATGAGAAGTTTTATGACTGGGAATTGGTACAGAATACTTAGCAGTGGGAGAAGGCATAAATTCACTTGGGTCAAAAAAAACTTTGCTTGGCAGTTTAATAAATAGTAATGGATATGTCACCTTATTGCAACTTTTTGCAAAATATTACACTGATAAGATCTGAAAGAAGACACCCTTATTTGTTCATCTTCATATAAAGAGGACAGGTTTTGAGTCTAAATTGAAAATGTTAATACTGCTTATATTGCCTTCGAACATATATAAAAGAAAATAAGGAAGACTCAGAGTTTTGCTCTGTTTTACCAAGAAATATGGGCAGCATATTTTAGTACAGACAGTAGTGTTGACAACGTCCTGAATTACTGAACTTAGTATTTTTCTGTTTTGCCATTCCAGCACATAATAAAGGGAATCTCAAGCAAAGTTCCTTGCCATCAAAGGCGAGGAACAGACTGTCTGCTGCATCAGTGCAGTATAACTTTAAGAATGTGTCACGCAAACAGTTTCTGATTAATGTACCCGTACCTGGCATTCCTACAGTTTAAAGAAAATAGGTTTAATTGAAAATATGTTTGGGCATAAATGTTTTAACAATATGTAACAATTATGCATGTCAGTGGTATTTCCAAGGAAAGAGTAATTGCAACAGGCTTTATTTTTTGCTCCAACAAATAGGGTCACCCTGCTTAAATTTCAAACCCCAACTTTTATTTTCTCTTTGCCTTTTCTACAAAGTGTTTTGGATCCAAGGAATGAGAGCACTCCATCTATATAAATGCATGTTATTTAAAAAAAAAAGGTCACAATTGCTTTTAATATGTGAGCATACAGAGAAAATAGAGTAAAAAAACTAAAATAAATGCACATACAATACATTCAATGTAGGGACCAAAAAGATACATGGCTACACTCATCAATGCAGGAAAGTTCGCAAGGAATAGGAATATTTTTAAAATAATCTATGAGACAGTATGCACATGAAAATGTCGTGAGAAACGGTCAGCTGGACACAGTTACTCACCGTCTTCTGCTGTTGGTTTCCCATTGAATCTAGTCTGTAACTTCCAACTTCCACAGTTCTTCTTGGATCAACTTGCTGAATTGCATTGTCAATTTCTTCTACAACAGTCCGGCAGACTGGAACACGATTTGATTTCAGAGTTGAATTGTACTGGAATATGACACTATACATTTAAAAAAAAACCGCCATTATCTTACCCAGACATCGTACGTTTTTGGGATCTATGTTGGCTAACACGTTATGGGGGAATACTACAAGCAGTATTATATAGAGCAAATTCATCTCGACCTGCAAAAAAAAAAATTCTGTCATTATATCATGGCACAAAGAAGAATCTGTTATATCTGAAAAAATATAAACGAACCTTGAAAATCTCCATAATCATTCACGAAGACCATACAGACGTCTACTTCTATGTGCTGACACTGCAGTGATAGTTATCAGGTTATCGGTTTTAATACACGTATACCTAAACGTGTACACGTTCAGATACTAAACCTGGCCGAAGTGCACAACCGATTGATAACGCACACTTGTTGAAACATGTGTAATTACTTGAAATTAAATTTCTCTTGTAGTTAGCTTGGTATTGGAACTGTTGTTGTTGGTAACAATGATTAAACTTCCAATATGGTGATTTTGAAGGTTATGAAAAGGCGTTTGTCTGTGCTACTGTTATTCAAGAATCTGTGACATATGTATAGGTAGTTGAGCATTTACATTCAGAGATTTGATATTTACCAGTTGCATGTTATTGTTTATTACGTATGATTTATTTTAGTGGGAAATATCGACGGAGTCTTTAAAATCCTAACAGCAAATTCGTTTCCGATTGGTGGGATGACCCAAACAATCTGACGTCATCGAGATCTAAATTTTAGTGGCAAATCTTCGGATGGCGGACGGAAGCAGTGAGTGTGCGTGTTACATATCGGTAAACCAAATAATCATCAGTGAAAGTTTCAAGGTAAACATAATTAAATGCGCTTACGCAAAACGTTCTGTAGTTGGCAAAGATGTCCGATGAAACATGGTTACCAGCTGTTCTTTTTGGTCACGTCCCAGTTATTTTGCAGAGGGTTTTAATAGTTACAGCGTATCATAGAAGTGTTTGCTTCTGTAGGGGAATAATGTGGTGGCAATTTATTGCAATTTGCCTTTGTAAGGAGGTAACATGAATGTAAGTGAATCCATCTTCATACAATTGTAAATTTGACAGCTTTTTTTTTTTTGCATAGTGACGTGATTATTTTAGTATAATCGTCTTTCACACTTATCGTTAGCTTTATGCATAAGTCTGTGGATATATTGATAAAGCCAGTTACCCTCCAGCTGCGATCCTCTCTCAACTCGGTCGGTTTCTTTAAAGTGGGCGAACCTTCCGTAGGGGAATTCTCCGTCGGTATGGAATAGTTCACTTTGACCAAGCTGAGGGGTGTATGGTATCGAGCAATGTTTTGGTTCAGGTTTTGTTACGGTGTATGACGTAACATCTGAACGATGCAAGTTGTAATCTGTACTATAATTAAAATTAGTAAAAGAATGTGTAATTATTTCTATTTGAAACATTTTTAGAAATGAATAGCGTTTATTTAAGTCAATGCAATCCTATACTTCTCGTCGCGCAGTAGCTCGTAATGAGGAATGGGATCCCGACTGGACGAGTCCAAACACTTGGCCCCGACCTGGCGTTGTTGCTTCGTGCGCTGAATGTGTACTTCGGCCATGATCCTCATTCGGTCACCTGCTCAAACGTCGGGAGGGAAGATGAATAAGCAGTGTTTGCTAGAAAGAAGTGTTTTGTTATTATTTCTTCGTATTAGACTTTAATATCCGACTGAGAGTGAAATAGTGTGTAGTGTGGAACGCTGTATACAAGAGGTAAGGATTGGATTTCGACATTTTCTTTCGTGGCTGAAGTTGTCGTCTGCTAATTTTCTAATACTAATTACCCTTGTGTGACATATGTTTAGATTCCTGTTTAGTTTTACATGCTGGATTTTCCACCAAAGCGTATCACTTTTTATGAAATCTGGTTTGCGTTTCTAATGGTGTCGGTAGTGATTACTTCCCTGTGATTGTGGATGACAACAATTCTTCGTTTGACGTGGGGTTAAGTTTACAAATTAAGGCTCACTCCTGTGGATTGTTGTTGCTTTTTGTTGCTACAGTGTTGCCAAGCGTGGTTACCAAACGAACGGTGTAATCACGAACACCATTGTTGGTGACAGAAATTATGGTACTAGGAACACGGAAAACGAAGGCGGGGCGAGATGCAAAGGAAGGGAGGAAGTAAGGGTAGGAAGCCCTGTAATGTGAAAACCGGTCTGGCGAAACTCAGATACCCCAGGTCATCTTGATATGTCAGCGTCAGCATCGTCGGATGTAATGGCATGGGAGGATTACAATATGTAGCATTATTTGTACATGTAGGACTGAGTTGCGGTATAACATTTTTGTTTGTTTACTCACTGGCGGTCTGGAAGAAATATTTCGAACAACGAAATCGAAGTGCACCTATAAGGTGAGCGTACGTTCTGGCTATTTTTGTACACATCGTGCTACGAAACTCGCCTTTACGTCCGTCTGTACGAAAGGTTCAGATTTGCCTTCGTCCTCCGTATCGATTCATCCTACCGTCAAACGAGTGTGGTCGCAAGGGGAAAGGTGTGGGGAGCGGTATTGCCAGATGTGTTCTAGTTCTGTGGCGCAAGTCATAAATAGGTGGTTTGTGCGATTGACGCATCTCGATTGTAAGTGAAATTTGGGTGTGTACCATGGCCACTTGAATGTTCACTGCAGAACTGTATGTTTCATATGTGAAGTTTGTAGTGCAAACACGGTATGCGTGGCAACAATGCTGTCCGGGCAACTGGAATGATGGTGCTAGGTTGCCGCACTTCTTCCGCCTGCAGCTAGTTACGTCTTGCGCGGTCTGGGTCGCTTTCATCTCGAAACATGTGGTATAATGTAACTTTTACGTGCTCCCGTGCAGGAACCAGGCGTTTGTGGGGCAGAGTCAGCATGGCAGGAGAGCAGGAACTGCAAGTTTTGTTTTGGAAGATTCACGTGACGCCTAATTGGTTTACCAAGTTTCCAACGTGAAGATTCGATATTTCTTCGAAACTGAGCAAGGTACGCCGAAACTTGCATGGGTCGTTTGCAAGAAAATTACGACAGTGGGGTGTATGGAATTCTTGGGCATCACGGGGCAGATTAAATTCCTTTCATCAAGAGCGGAAGTTTCCAGTAAAGGCGTATTGTGCAATACACTTTGCACGACTTGGCGTCTCGTTACACCCGTTCCTGTAAATTGTGCTTTAGCGTCATATTACACCCGTGTTCGTGAGTTTTCCGTGTGGTGGGTCTTCCCAAGCACGATGTTCTGTTAATTGGCTTGACGTTAAACAGTTTCTGCTGTCTTGCATCCCGTTTTCTCTCGGTCGAACGCGCATGAGCATTTCAGCCCGCCAGCTGGCAGTTTGCCCGCAGCCAGCTGCATCATGGGATAAGGCCATCACGCAGTGATACTGCGATGCGGAGCGACAGCCTACCCCCACCCAAAACACTCTGCGGCGGCCCTCTCCTACTATTTGCCCGGGCGAAGTGTTGTCCAGCCAAGCGAATATGCGCTTTCCGGGGCCGCATGGTGGTTGTACTGCTGAAGCGGCAAGAGGCAGTCGATGGCGACGGAGGTGTGGCACGATTGTTTTCGGTCCTGCTCACTTTCAACGATGATTTATATTCGGGTTACTTTTGCTGAGCGCGTTCGCGTGTAAATCCAGTGGTAGACTTCGCTGTGCGTGTACTGTGCCAACTACAGTAATTGTGTATTTTGCCGGGAACGAAATGGCCCGACTGCATAGTACCGACAACGTGCATGGTGGTCTTGTATGTAAATGCGATTTACCTTCATAACGGACGTGTTTAGCGAAGTGGCATTTTGTTGTACGCAATGAACACTTTCTTTGGTTGTTTAGTTTCATATTATCTGCTCTGTTAAACACTATGTAGGCGATCCAATAACACAAATCATGGCATTATTGGAGAAAATGAGCTCTGTATTGTGTGATCCGTTTCGGAGCAGTAATTAAAATACCTATTCAATACCGGCACGACGGCTATCATGGTCGTTAACACTTATCCGAATTATATCATGTTGTACTTCGTTGCTATAGGGTACGTGAAAACGTAAGATACATTTGAGAACAATGACGGTGTTATATCAGAGCATTTCGTGTGAGGAGGTGGCGGCGGAATTTATGGTTGTGCCGTCCGTATAGGAAACACGGCATTTGTACCATTTTCTATATGAAAAACTGATTGGTTTGTTAATAAATGCTGTTTCTTTCGGCCGTTATTCGCCGGCTTATCACTGCGGGGGCCCAGATTAGATCCTTTGGCAGATCTGAGAGATTCGTGGTGGACAGGTGTCACTGTTACAGGTTTTCTCAGAGTACTTCTGCTCTCCCCCCGCATCGGTTATAATTACGAGTGTTCCATATTCATGTTATCCACCATGCATACTCTGTAGCCCTTTATTATCTACCATGCGCCACTATAGCCCAGATGCAGATTGCGGCACTGAATGAGCAGAAGAAAAATTCACATATGCAGCCCATTGTGGTATATATAAATACGTAGCCCTATGGAAATTAGGGTATGTGTTAACCGTATGTTACTCTGTCATAACGAATCCATTCGTTGTCGGTGATACTTCGCAGTATTTACGCGTATTTTGGAGTGATTTGAGAACAAGTAAGAAATCCCTTGCCATTAGCTGTTGCACAATGCACATAACAATTGATGAAGTCGGCTTTTGGGAGCATATTTAAAGACTACGGTGGTGTATATTAACGTATTATGTCGATGGCCTGCGGTCAGTGGAGGCTTCACGGTTGTAGGAAAAGATACGGACGTTTTGAGGTAAAATAATGCCCATTGTGTCTGATTCGGGATTGCGATCTCCTTGTTGGCGATGACGCTCGAGTGGCCCTGGAATAGGGATTAGTAGCTCGCCGTTTCTCTTCCCCTTCTGCTTGTAGTTTGCAATGCAGAGCGGGTTTCTATAGGGGAGCAAGTGTCGTGGCTTGGAGAGGTATGAGAGATTCTTGTGAGCAAAACACACTTCGATATTTAATTGTGAACAGTACTCCATTTGCAGTTTTGGGATTGTGTTCGAGAAGTGGTAGGTTACAGCCCTTATGGAGCTGTGCTGCGTCGTCAGCTTCTTGAAGGTACTATCGTCAGAACTCTAACCTTACATGTATGCGATAGGCCTAAAGCACTGAGTTCATTTTACCGTGTTCTTCGTTTCTGCTACCTGTTGACAGAATTTTATAATTCTGACCTATAACACAGCACCTACATAGAGGAAATATTGGTATCGTGAGGACAACGTTAGGCTTTGTTTTCAAGGTGAACTCTGATCGTTTGTTTACGTCAACTTGAAGTCGTCAAGTGTTCAGTTATAATCGTAACCTTCGCGGTATTAATCTCTGCGGTGTATGAAGAGCATCGTATGTTTTCTGTTGAGGCTTGGCATATTAAATGTGGTCAGGATTACACAGCCTGGCAGTGGTTCAAGTCTCAGTAGTGTCTTAGAGAAGATGAGACTTCCGAAGTAAAGTAATTGCATGAAGCATTGAACATTTTTCAGTGAATTTGGTACATCTGTGTGTGTTCAACGTGCTGTGAGTGGGAGTGATTTTGTGTGTCAACACCTGGCGTTTGTGTTACAGAATTGCTGCTATTCTGAGTGAACATATTAGGTTATGTTTTAGAGTTTGATTTAAGGGTGCTTCATTCTCCAGCTGTATTAATTTTATTTAAACAAGGTCAGCATAGACTAAAGTGGAAAGTTTTGTTCAAGTGGAAACAAACTTGGTTTTGTTTTTAATAGTGCATTAGTACCATGGTGTCAAGATATGTATAGTCCCTGTAACATGACGTTAGAAAGTCAGTCTCGCCTGCATTCCCATTCCTAATACGTGGGTGTGGGGGAAATCTACCATATAGCCATTCTTGACTTGGGATAAATTCTTAGTGCTTCTGCTGAAGATTGAACTGTGTACATCTTGTTGGACAGTTTATTTTAAAATATCATGTATTTGTATTTTGTGAACTGTGAGTGCATTTTATGGCAGAAAGCATGTGTTATTTACATTACAAAGTGTACATGTTTCATGGTGGGTGACTGTTTTTGTGAGGTAAAGACCACATCCTTGTATAAGAATAAGTTATTTTTGAAAATGTATTTAAATGGAGTTCCATGTCATGGAATCTTATCTCATTGTGCACGACCAGGCAAATATGATATTATTTCAGACAGTAAATATTGCCTGTGAAGGTAGGTGATTCTGTGAACACAGTGAAGACATAGAGGGATGAGTGGCAAAATTCATGTCCCAGCCTCTGTAACTCCAGGGAAAGAACATGAAGTACCCATTGAATGGGAGGATGGGTTGGTTTAACAGCTGCTATGGATACTTTGGAGTAGAGAATAATGTCTTGCATTGCTAGGAATTGAACCATTTTTCATGATAACGTCTATTAAGTGTGCTGGTTTGAGATATCAGCTTCGCTATCGTTACTGCTGCTTGTGAAGGAACATGCTTGTTTAGTCCCCGTGAAATATCACTGTAATAATGTTTGCCATTATTTAATGTCTGTTAAGGCAATATAACTCAATTGGTGAATATGTTTGGCTTACTGAAGCCTAGGCATCTAGTGTAGTGTGGTAGGGTTTTGAATAATAAATTGTAAAGGGTGTGAAAGGAAATGATCCTAACCTGGCTAAAAGGTGCTATCCAGCACTTGTTTGGAGGAACTAAAAAATTAACAACACTGGATTGGTGGAGACAAGCTGAAATTTGTATCAGGCATTTTCCCATTTAACGTTTAGATACACTGAAAATAAAGTAGCAGAATTTAAAATGGTATTTTGAATTCGTGAACTTGGTATAGCACTTCTGGATGACGTATATTTTATAATGCAGCATAAACTTTTTAATTGTTGGACTCTGTTTTTTGTTTTTTATGTTTGAGGTGTGACTTTTGAAACAGAGAAATAGTACAGTTAACTATTTATGTGAAATAGTTTGATGAAAGTTCGTGTTGTAGCTACGATGCTTTGATAATGGATTAGGCTATGTTGGTGTGCGAGGTTCAATAGCTGGACATATATAAAACTTTGTCAGCAAGGGGAAAGTTGATTCATATGTCCGAAACAGCCGGTAACAATGGGTTAGTTGGTTTTGGTTGTGATGGGGGAGGAGGTCTAACCAGAGTTCAAGAAGTTAGGTTTGTGAGCTATTTGAAAAATGTCAGTGTGGATAACAGGAGCCAGTTGTTTCTGGAGAGACAAAATATGCCTATGAATGGAAGATGTGTTACTGGTTTTCTGTTTGGTGCCTTAGCAGTATACTTTTGCCGTGTTATGTATTGTTGCAATAGAGAGACCTGGTCATAGTTCTGCTGTAACAGTTTCATGATTCTGATTAGCAATGTGGAAGCTGTATTTTGTTTTTAATGGTTTACCACCAGTGCCCTTATTGTACACGTCTGGTTTATTAATTTAAAGATACAAAAGAAATTGTTACATGCCATATGTATTGTACTGTGTGTGGTTGTGATATTAGTGCAGAATGATGATGATACAGAAGGTGGATGATAGTAATTACACAATGTATGCCTAGAAAGTGATCTCTTGAAAACAGTTGTTACTGTACCAAAAAAAAGTTTTTGGCATGAGGAAATCTGTTAATCTTTAACATTTTGAAAATGCACCTAGAAATTTATTGTATATATTTATGGAAAATTGAAATTTACTGCATATTTAAGGTATGCTGCAAACTGCTGTATTTTCCGCAAAATTCCACTTAGTTAATTATTTTATCTTTCGGTGTTCAAATAATATATCTTCATAAACCATGAATGAAAATTCAAATACCCGTGCTGTTAGGATGAAGGTTAACCTCCAGACCGTTGGTTTAGCATTTAAGTTTTGTGCATTGTTTGGAAAATTTTATTTGAACAGTAAAAATGAACTTATGAGATGCAAGGCATTTTGTGGAAAATACAACAGAGATTGTGCATCATGGCTTAAAAATGTAATAAATCTCCTTGTTACCGAAATATATAAAATGAATTTCTTGAACTCCACCCACACCCCCCCTCTTCTGTGAAGTGTGTGAAGTGCAAGATTGCAACGTATTGTTTAGAAGTACT
>Ga0131853_10016199_pt1 | contig 13613 bp, 9 predicted proteins | sample TergutLab28metaG_FD_92764 | JGI IMG/M metagenome (GOLD analysis project Ga0131853, IMG submission 92764) | Labiotermes labralis P1 segment gut microbial communities from Petit-Saut dam, French Guiana - Lab288 P1 (version 2) (version 2) | ecosystem: Host-associated > Arthropoda: Insects >... | reverse complement strand
GGATGTATTAACATCCGAAACATGTTGAGCATTAAATAATGAAATAAAAAAGCAAGTGACATCAAGTTGGTCTCTCTTTATTCAACTATCAAGATGATGCACGGTCCAATAAACATAAGATTATCATATTTCTTTTTGATGTTAATTTCAGCTAACCTGTTTGAGATGTTACAGAGCAGAAAATGTTTTCCTTTTCCAGGATCTTTGTAATCATTTCCACCCTCTAATGTACACCTGGACATGCAATAACATGTCATACTCTCTGAAGCCACATCCCTTCTCAGTATGTTTTTTAGAAGATATGAATTCGGTACAGTTTTGAACAGACCTCGTAGTAACTCTGAATATGACCACACCCGTAGTATGAGATGGTTAAGCTTGGAAGTTCTAAAGGCCAGATATTCTCCATAATAATAAAAGCAAACTGAATCATGTGGTGTAGAAGTAGGGTGCTGCCATCCTGTGCCCTGGTCTTAGGTTTGAAGTAATATGTATATTTTTATTGTTTTGCCTGACAGCTATTCTGCACTTCATCCAGAAAGAAAACTGACTTTTGCATTCATTTATCTTTCCCTGACTTGCAAAAATAAGGATGGTCAAGAGCTGTGACTGAATGCATTAGAAAGAATGAGTTAGATACAGATATTTATGAAATGTGTGGACTTCTTGTTTAATGCTGTGGTTGAAGGTTTTATTTCATTTTGTCATCAGTTACTGTGGCAGTTTTCTCATTGTCATTGTCCATGTAAGGTTTTCCTCATTTTAGTGTCCAAAATTTTTTTCCTTCATGGAAACATTAAACAATTACTGAAAAGATAGAAAAGCTTGAATTGTGATGTTTCCTAAGTTGGATCTTCTTTTTTCTTTTCAGGATTCAAGTGGCAACGTCAGCTGGTCTTCCGTAGCAAGTTGACAATGCACACAGCATATGACCGAAAGGATAATGCTGAACCAGCCTCCATAACAGCTTTAGCTGTGTCCAAGTAGGTTTATAAATTTGGAGCTGAAACATATTCATACACCCCACAGAAATATATTTGGGAAATGTTAATGTAAACTTTTGGAAGCCATGGATCATGAGTTTGTCTTTGTAACATTGGTGCTGCGCAGGTTTTGATGAAATTTCATGCCCATGCAGTTGTAAAACTTTGCCCTTCTCTGCCCATGGTCATTTTCTGTCATCCAATGGCTGTAAAGTGATACCTTAGCTCCTGTACAGTAAACCTCAGTGAAAGCATGTATTGAATGTGCAGCCCGTAGTCAAAATGTGTGAAAGGTAACTTCCTGCACTGTATCACAACATGCAAGAGTACTGATATTGTGGATAATGTTTTTATTTTTCTAATTGTGTGTCTAATATAGAAAAGAAATTACTAAAATCTCTCGTGTGAAATCTAGATAAGATTTTTAACCTGCTTTTCCTTCCTAAATAGGAAGCAAGGAGTTCCAGGCAGAATTTTGAAAGCCCACGTTCTTATTGTATTGCTTTCTAGTTCTGCATATCTGTTGATATTATTTTGGTACTGTTATTTTATTTTTGTGAAAAACTACACAGGCCATCTTCAAAAACATTAAACTGCCTTTTTTGTGTCTTTTGAGGCAAAACAGAAATTTATCGCAATCTGTGACCTGTAAGAAGTGCCTTTAATGATATATTCAGTGTCATCTGTATACATTTTTTTAATTTGTGTAATTAGTGAAGTTAGAAGGGTGAAACTAAAGCAGAACCTGTATTGTGAATATTTATCATATGTTTGTAGATTAGTTAAGTTTCTGTCAATGCGTAACTCCGACTTCCAAAGAATGCATTGGTAATTCAATACAATATTAATACATTTTTCAAAGGCAATATTGTGTCCATATAATTTCATCTTGTAAAGGGATATGAACAAGTCATCTGTAAAGATGGAATGGAGTCAGTGTCTTTTAATGAATCCGTTTTAAGATGTTTTCCTGCTTAAGATGTTAACATTCTTTGGTTCACTGGAAAATGTAAGAAGAGGGAATCACTGTATTACTGTAGCAAATGGTGTACTTATTTTATTTTTCTCCTTTCTTTCATTCATTCGTTCATTTATTTCACATTCCATTAATTTTATACATATGTGGAAATAGTCATGTATACATATAGCATAATAACAAGCAAGTGTACATTCAGTATAAACTGTGTCTTATTGTAGTGTCATAGTATAGTTTTACTAGGAATTATGAGTACTGTAATTAAAATATGCCTAGGTAATAATGAAATTGAAAGTGATGTCAACACTAATTTTGTATTAAAATATTCCTTCAGACTGTAAAACGAGTTATGTAACAAATATCTTTTTAATGCTAGTTTAAATTTATTTTTATCACCAGATAAGTCTTTAATAGTTTTTGGTAAATGTTTGTAATCTTGATTCCTTGGTAATAAACACCTTTTTGGTATATCGTCAAGTTTGCTGCAGGTATGTACAAATCAGAAGTTTGCCATGTAGTAATTCTGTGTATTTGTGAGTTAGTCATAAATTGGTCTTTATTTTTAGTGGTAAATAAGAGCAATGAAAGTGTATATTGGGACGAAACTGGTAGGATATTTAATTCCTTAAATGGTTGCCGACAAGAGGCATTCTTACTCGAATTCATAATTATTCTAATTATTCTAATTATTCTTCTCTGTACTTCAAATATTTCTTCACTATGCAAAGAGTTCACCCAAAATATAATTCCAGAAGATATAATTGAATGAACATAAGCAAAATATGTACTTCTGAATACATCTAGTGACATAAACGGCTTAATCGACCTGATGGCATGACAAGCCTTATTCAGTCTAGTTGTTAGTTCACTAATATGTTGCTTCCAAATAAAGGTAGTGTCAATTGTCTTTTGTTTCTTAATCTGTTGTCATTCCAAAATTTATGGTCCAAAATTAAGTATTGAGAACTCTACTGAATTAAGCCTATTCCATTTATTAAATATGTAACTCCGTAGTTTAATTGTAGGGAATATTTGTGTGGCTGATAAGAGTGGGCAACTTTCTTCTGCTTTGTAGTAAGAATTGCCTGCAGTGTGCCAGGTGGACATACAATCTATTCAATGCATCACATGTAGTTTGAATTGTGTATTTGTTTTGCGGCTTACAGTTATGTGACAGTGCATGCTGCACTGCCACCCATGTAGTGGAACTGCTTACTTATGATGTGGTTTACTTTGCAGAGACCACCGTATTGTATATGTTGGAGATACACGAGGGCGTGTGTTTTCCTGGAGTGTATCTGACCAGCCGGGGCGAGGCATGGCTGACCACTGGCTCAAGGATGAGGGTGCAGACACCTGTGAAAACTGTATGGTGCGATTCACTCTTTATGAGAGACGACATCACTGCCGAAATTGTGGTCAAGTTTTCTGTGCAAAGTAAGACTGTGAGCAGATGTAGTTGTTGTTGTCATTTCTTGTTCTTATTTTTTGTTGTTGTTTTCTTTATCATGCCTTTGCAGGCTAACCACAATTCATATGTTGCACTAGTACAGACTTGTGTTGGGGTATCAATACTGTACCATTTGGTGTGTGCGTCTGCTGAGACTTCACGTGACAGAGGCTCTGTGACAAATATGAACCTGTTTTGAAGGTTATTATCAGCATAATCACTGCAACACTAGTTTACACGTGCAGTTGTTGTTCTGATGGATTGTAGTGGTGCTGATAAGTCCTTAGCTCGACCAGGAAGGAAACACACTAATGTTTCTGGCAGAATGGCATGATTTCCTTTGGCGCCTTGCCTTGCAGGAAAAAAAAATTTGATGACAGCTTGCGTCTCCATGTTGTTGAAATCGCGCGCGTCCCTGACATGCTTCCGAGCTTGTTTCCTTCCTGGTCGGGCTAAGAATTTATCAGCACCCTGATGAATGAACTTGGGGAATGAATCTTGTGGGTTGCACTGTTTAGCTGGTTAGAAAGATACGTATGTTTCGGAAGAACCTGCTGCCTCATATCTTTGGGATAGAAGAGACCCTTACCCTGAAGATGTGTGTGGCTGTGTCTTGTTTCTCAGAAATGGAGATAACAGGTGATTTATGCAGCTTTATTTTGAGTCTTAATAATTTGTTTTGTCCAAATTTTATTTTTCTCTGTATTACATTCTGTACAGTTGATGGCCATGTGGTTTGAACATAGAACCATGAATGTCTGTTATCTGAAACATATTTCATTGCAGATATATGTTTGTAGTAACATGTAAGAAAAGAAGAAGGTGCAGTGTAATACCCCTGCTGTTGATTAATTCTTCACCTGTGAATGTATGTATTCATAAATGAATATCAGAACAAAATAAACTTTGAAGCCCCTGATGGACTTCAGGATGAAACTTACTGTTACAGGTGCAGTCGCTATGAGTGTGTAATTTCTCGTCTGCGCATTATGAAGCCAGTTCGTGTCTGTCAGGGTTGTTATAGTGCTCTGAAGACTCAACACCACCCTGGTGACTCTGCCGGAACATAGTCCATTCCAGTAAGCAATACTTCTCACACTCCATTGTTCTGTGTGCATGTGAGTATGCTCACAGGTGTGTATGTATATTTTCTATAAAAGGAGTGTGGCTGGATTGATCTCACCCACAGCATGTTACAGTTTTTCCTGTTCTTTGTACAAGGTGAATGCTTTTCAGAAAGAAATGTGATTAATTACTTGTTACAAATTTTTTTTTCCCCTGAAATTTGAATCAGGTCATGCGTGAACTGCATATTTTATCACATTCAGGAACCAGATTATTGAAGTAAATACCCCATTACAAAATTAAGTAGCAGATATGTAGTAACACGTGTGGAATAGAGCTTGTGTGGCAGGCATTCTTGATGTTTTCACTTTCAAGGTAAATTGGAGCAAATGGCAAGGTACCTAACTGGCATGTCCCTGGTAAAAAATATTTCCAAGGAAGAGTAAGGCAGCTGTACAAGAAATCCTGTTTTGTTATAGAAATGAATGCTTCTTCTTCTTCTTCTTCTTCTTCTTCTTCTTCTTCTTCTTCTTCTTCTTCTTCTTCTTCTTCTTCTCCTCCTTCTCCTTCTCCTCCTTCTCCTCCTTCTCCTTCTCCTCCTCCTTCTCCTCCGTCTCCTTCTCCTCCGTCTCCTTCTCCTCCGTCTCCTCATTCTCCTCTGTCTCCTTCTCCTCCGTCTCCTCCTTCTCCTCTGTCTCCTCCTTCTCCTCCTCCTCCTCCTTCTCCTCCTCCTCCCTCCTCCTCCTTCTCCTCCTCCTCCTCCTCCCCCCTCATTCTCCCCTCCTCCTCCCCCTTCTCATCCTCCCCCTCCTCCCCTTCTCCTCCTTCTCCCCCTTCTTCTCCTTCTTCTTCTACTATCATCCATATCATCATTATCACTTATTCTAGTGTTCATTGCCCCTGTTTTGCAGAGTTTCAGATGAGTTCATTTCTTTATATCCTATACTTCAAATATATTTTTTCATAATATTCTCCTGTCTGCACCATGTCCTACATAGCAGTCTCTTTTCAGGAGGTTTCTGTGCGTGAAATTTTAGTGACATTTTGAAGTGATTTATTTTGCATGTTCTTAGTATAAATTCACAATTTGGACACTTGTTTCTTTGCTTGGTGCGTTGGCGATTTGACACTCTTGAAGTTCAGAAATAAAGTAGAATATTTTTCATAATTATGAACGGTGTCTTTGTCAAAATATGTTGAATTCCTATTTCATTTGTAGCTTTCAATCAGTTTATTACATGTGAATTTGTTGTCAACTTAGTATTCTGAGAAAAAAAAATCTGTGGGATGGTATCATTTAAAATATGTGGCTGTAACATTTGTTCAGCTTTGTTTGACAGAACACCATGCCCATAAGTATTGCACAGAAGTTACAACACAACCCTGCTAAAGTAAGATCTGGTACCAGTTTGTTAGGACCTGGCAACCTGCATCCCTGTAGAAATGTTGCAAATTCATTACTCACTAATTGGAAATGAACATCAGAATTCTATCAAGGATATAGGACTGAATATTCTGATACTTTTGGCTCTTAAAATGGATTCAGTATAAAATTTTATTTATCAGCATATCCACTGAAATGTAAAGGGTTGTATCCAAAAACCAAGTGATTTTGAGAGCATATGGACTTTCTCTGAACAGATATACAGCTTGTTTGCAGAACTGTGGAACTCATATGTTATGAGATTTGGGGTTCTGATAGCTCTGAATATGAAGTCTGCAGTCTCCAGAGATGTGATGCTTTGTGGTCTGTTAAATGATAACCAACATTTTGGAGGAACCTGCTGCCTCCATCTCCTTGTGTTACTCATTTTTTTTAAATTTTGTAACAATTGCTAAATCTTCTGAAACTTATATGGAAATATAGGTAAATTTTTGTGACATCTCTCCTTTGAGATCTGTACTTGCTGCAAGAAGATATTGAGTACTTTCTCAGACTTCTTGTTGGTGCTTTGTTGATGACTACTGAAGTACACACAGTCCAGTAATGGCAAACATCGTGACATTTATTACCAAAACTTTCTCTTCTTTCAGAATGTTTACTTAGTCATACAAATGTAGTGTGGCAGTGCATGATCAGTTGGGATACTGTAGTCAGTGTAGTGACTAAACTACAGGCTGGACAACTGAGTTGTCATGGTTCAGTTTGCAGCAGGAACAAGGGATATCTCTGTTCTCCAAAGCATCCAGACCAGCTGTGTTGGTCACCCATGCTTCTATCATGAAGTGGTTACTGTAAACACATTCCCAGGGGTAAAGTGACTGGGGTGTGGAGCTGACCACTGACATCCATCTAGTGCTGAGATTAGGAAAGGTTGGAGCTGTACCTCCACTCCACCACATGACTTTACGGTGCACGCAAGGACGACTCTAGTTTCCTTTCACTACATGTATATGATTATTATTAAAATACTTTGTCTAGCTGGCCGTGGGGGCCCACCCAGCCTCAAGTACAATGAGTACTGGGTTTCTTTTCTGGGGTAAAGTGATTTGGGTGTGGCATTGACCACCCACCCCCATCTAGTGCTGAGGTTGAAGACAGAGTAGAGCTGTACCTATGCTCTCCTTCTGGGTCTTTGTGACCTGTTCTAGGGCGAACTTTACCTTGTACTTTGCAAAGCACAGAAATTTTCTGAAGAGTAAAATATTTTTGCTCTTAACACCCTGGTAGCTGTATAGGGTTCTTTATCGATACAGTCAACTACTAAGAAACAAATTCCGAAGTGCATAAATTATCTCATTAAACTTTCAGAATGTTAGGTTATAAGAAAATTACTCTGTGTATAATCTCGCAGGTGCAGTGACCACATATCATCTCTGTGTCATGTATTGCATTTGAAACATTGTGTTTTAAGGAAAAAGCTACATGTGCTTTTTGGTAATCCCCTCAGTGGGATGGGAGTATGTTCATGTTAATATATATTTTCAAGCACTTGCATCACAGCTGCATGTTAATTGAACTTTTAGTGCAGCTGTGCTTTTCTTGCAGGCTGTAAAGTATTTTGTTTTTATCTTATATGCCACATTTTGTAAGTATGTATTATTGTGGTCTGTTGCTTGTGTGTCACCACACCATTTTCTCTTGTATCTGTATTCAGATTATTCTCTGTGTATGCCATCTTTGGTCCAGCCATTCCACTACATTCTGCGGTTGTCATTTCCATATGCCAGGACAGCCACTCTGCTCTTTGTATCTGCAGTATTTCCTAAGTGTCTTAACTCATATCCACCCATTTTTTTATATTCCAGATATGCTTGACTTTGCTTTGCAGTGTTTCTAATTTCTTCTTTATCTGTGTTCAAAAAATATAGTGTTATTGAAACAAACTGTTGAGTTTGTAGAAATAAGATACCACCTGGTGAGTCCTTTAAGAGCTGAAGCCAAAGTAAGGAAAATAATGAAAACTTCAAGGTCTCCTTTAGCTAGCAGCTGTGACTACAATAGTATTCATATGGCAAGTATTACCTTCCATTTTAAAAAAAGCTATTGGAATTCTCTTGCATTTTATACATGGCCTGATTTAAATGCAAAGTTGTTAAGAAAATTTAAACATAAGTTATTTAACGCAAAGAACAGTGACTTTTTAAATTAAGCATTGGGGAGTTCATATCAAGGTGCAAGATATATTATCAGTATTCATGTGCTGAATGAGGGGCCTGTCTGTCACAGATGACAGGAACAACCAGTGGCCAGTGTCAGGTGGTTATTTTGTTATGTTGTTTGCAGGATAAATTTCTGAGTTAATATAGGAAGTGAGGTGAGAGTACATAATCCATGATGTTCTCTGTTTTTTATGCCGTATGTGTATTATCCGACAGGCTACCGTATACAGTAAGAGCTATGATATCAGACCAACAGGTTGCCAGGTATTGTAATTTTCCAGAAATTAGAACATTATACCTTATGTGTATTGTAGTGTACATATTATCTCATAGACAGATCTAACAATTTAATTTGTCCTTTGATATCCTGTCCTGTATAAATTGTTACACCTTCCCTTCCTGCTGCATGACTATGTACATAACATGTTATATATGTAAGCTAAATTACAGAAACTCAACACCAATAATTAATGGCAGATGTCTTAGAATTGGTGCTGGGTGCTACTGGTTAATGGAACAATGAAATTTATTGGGCCACTATAACAGTTTCTGTTTACTGGAGCTTTCTGGTTAAACCAGTGCTGGGTATCATAGCTTTTAGTGTATATCTCTTTGGGTCCTCATTCTGCCAAGTTTTACCTCTTGCATTTGAGTATTGAGTCTCATTTGTTGGTTAGTCGCCTCATTTTGGTGTAGCATTATGATCTTTTCACATAACTTTGTTTTATATTTTAAGAGATTTTTAGAATGCTGCCTCTGAACTCTAAAGCAACTGTCATGTGGTTCCCGTAACTTGTGTTTGGCAAGTAAATACAGACAAGCATTGAGATTTAAAATAGTCTGAAAGATGACATGGTTACAGATTGAAATGGCTGCTTGGGGTAGGACAGATCATCATTTAAATGTTGACAAAAGGGGTTGCGGCAAGGAAACTGTCACTTGCCTGCAAACAACTCATTGCTGAAAAGATAGAAAGGTCATACTGATTACAAGATAGGCTGCAGGACAGGTACAGATATTGAAGAATGTTTTATATGTTTGTGTATTACCGTTACTAAATTGTTTGAGGGTGAAGTAAATGTTGACACATTGTGGGTTTATGTAAAGTTTATTTTCTTGTAGCCCTAGAATTCTCCAGAAGTGATGACATGTGAACAGACACAGGAAAAGAACTGTTCTAATATTTGCAAGTTCCTGTAACCAGACCAACAAGTGCAGTGAGTTTTTCTTTTTAAATTTCTTTATTTTTTTCTTGTTTTGCTATGTGCTGTCCTTTGGCATCTTATTATTATGAATATAATTACATTGTGAACATATATTGATACTTCCAAAAGCGTGACTATTATATGACAATTCTGTTTCAAATGGTACATACTGTGTGGCCTGTTAATGTGGTGTTGCAGTGTCTAAATGCCTTTATTCACGCACTATCTTTGTTGTAGGCATATGTGTTTCAGCACAAGAAACACCAAAACGCATGTCTACGACAAAGATCAAAGATAGTGCATGAATAAAAGAAGTTGGTTGCTGCAACACCACAAGAACAGTTATGAATGTATTTGTATCTTCAATGTCTGTACCATTTTATGTACCTTAAAATTTTAGCACAGTGTTTCAGTAAAGTATCTTTAACCTACAGAGAAACTGTTAAGGGATGTAAAACATACAGTAACTTTAATGCAGTTATGTTTGGTGGTTGGTAGGACATAAAAACACAAATTTGTTTGGCAGCCGATCAACAGAATGTGTGTGTGGAGTTTTGTGTTTCTTCTGTTATCATTTTAAAGACCTCTGAGAAAAATCTGAGCTAAATGTGTGGGAATATTAGACAACAAACTCCTGTGATCTAAATGAAGTGAGAGTGATTTTCTTGGTTGTTTTTATTAATGATTTCAATGTGTGAATCAATTCTAGACTATTAGATGTAGTAATTTAATTAACAGTGATGATAGACTTTCTTTTATTAGATGACTATGAACTCTGAGATTTTAATTTATTTTTACCGCTTTGGAAATATTTATACATAATTGTATTTGTGTGATACTATATATACTTGTATGATAATGGGGTGTGCATTTAATCTGAAACCCTCTTTCCTGATTAAAAAAAAAACCCAAGATTAAATGTAAATGAATACTGGCAATCAGTAGGTGTCCAAATTAACATCAACCTTATGTGGGTTCCAGGTACATTCCATATATATGCCACAAAAACAACTGTGATGGAACAGTACGTAGGTGACTGCTATGCAGGTTGTTGTGTCTTGTGGATTGCAAAATAATATTTTATTTCAATACCTAATCAGTGATATTACTAAGATTATTGCCATTGTTAATATTCCATTGAATATTACATGTCAAACAGTTAAAAAGGGTGACTTAGTTTTAGACACTAGTATGCTTCTAGCATTTAGAACCATTGTTGATACATTTTGTTACATTTTCTGAGTTCTGTGACAGTTGGAAGTGCTGCATTTGGTCAAAATGTTTGAGGTGCATTCATGAAGAGATTTATGGGATTCAGTCATGAAAAGGTTTTGAAGTCAATGGGAAAAGTGTTTGGGGTTTATTTAACAATTCAGTTCTCTGAAAATAATTCTCACCTGGTAAGTAGCAGTGATCAAATCAGTGACTTCCAAGTTAGTAAAAAGATCTTCAGAAAATACGTGGACATAACGGGATTTTGAGAGTTACAAGATAATTGAAATAAAGGAAAATAACATAAAGGTCATTGGTTTACCTCAGATTTATTGGTGAATGAAAATGCAGTCTGGCTTTTAATGCTTAATTTATATATGAACAGTTTGATGCCTGAACTATGTAGTTGTTGGTGCTCTGTATTCTGATCCAACCAAAAGAGTGTTTATGTTAAGATATTATATGGGTCATTCAGTTGCTGAAATGTTTGTTTGGAACAGAAGCAGATTGTAACACCTTACTTTTGACAGTTCAAGTGTTTTTAACACAGCCATGTTCTAAAAAAAGTGCCATCACAGTTGTAATTGTGTTGCAGTCTACAGTGTACTGTTGTACTGTGTATGATTCTATTCTGTAGGGCTATCCTACACTGTACTCAGGAGGATGGGTACTGTTATGATTTGAATGAAGTGCCTCAACTATACATTTTAGTGGAACACATCAAATTCATGAGCTCATCAGAGCTCGTCTTTTTTTCCCAGAAGAGAGTAGTATTATGCAGTATTTAGTCAACATATCGATAGTACTAATGTTTAAGTCTCTGTATATGTCGTTAGCAGTATCATAATGCTTTTTTTATAACACTAAATTAAGGCAAATAATGAACAGAAAACACATTTAGTTCTTTATTTTGGTTCATGTTATCAGCCAGAAGTGAAACATCTGATACTCATTGAATATAACTAACTCATTTCAGTTGTCAGTGGTATTTAATGTACAGTATTTTTATTTTATTGACTTTGTCTGTTAAAGCATCTTCATAAGCAAGTACTTGTCTTTGCAAAAACAGGTCACAAGGAACTGTGAAGGATGAAAAAATTGATGTTATGTTATCAGTATTTTTGGTTCATGTATGCATGTATGTGTATGTAGGATCTTCACATTTTACAGACCTTTCGTCTGCATTGGATTTTTTTAACTGAAAATTAATTTGTGCCACATCTGTATTCATCTTATGGGTGATAATTTTTGAACATATTATGCAACAGCATGAGTAAAACTTCTTAGGAGTGATGAAAATGACAATTTTTGTCAGTGGGGTCTGGAAAGTTTGTGTTATTAAATGTGATTGGTCTGTTTTTAACTTGGAGTGAGGGAGTCTGAATTTATCATCACCTGAGGTAGCATTTAACCTTTTGCTGGCCCTCTTTGAGTGTATGTGTGTATAGTGAAAGTATTACTATTTATGTAAAAATTAGGAACATGTTTCTGTAAATTGTCAGTTAAAACAACCACATTTTAGTGGGTGTATGATGATATGTGTGTGGCGAATGATGGATGACTGCAATGTCACTTCCAAATCTTTTCTGTTGCAGTTGGACTTTTTTTGGGCAGCACAAATGAAACAAGTATTTTTATTACACATTGCATCCTTGTGATTGTGCGATATCAGAGAACAAGTAGTGAAGCTGCTGGCTGTCATTATTGCTCACTGTGCACATTTACCTGACATTTTGGAATTACTAATGTTTTGTTGAAGAATATCCTGTGTATGTCATCACTTTTGCTTCTAAAGTGCAACTTGCAAGTTGTTAGTCATATGGGTATTTTGTGATACAGGGCAGTTTGTTACCAATTATCTCCTGCGAAATGGTTCCAGATGAATTTTTTGAGTTTTGTTTGAAGTTATATGCTTTCAACTTTAGCTGAAGTCAAGTTTCTGTAATTGCATGACAAAAACAGTTCTGTACAGTGAGCAGTCATGTGAAATTTCATTCTGAAGTCAGACTTTTATGTGCCTGTTGTGTATGTGTATTTGTGTTGAACAAGATGACTACACAAATTTGTGAACTAGAACCACAATGCATTCCAGGTTGAAACCAATTAGATAACTCGCCCAGTGATTGCTGACACAGTCAAACCAAGAAGGCTTGGTACAGTCTAGAGAAGAGCATGTGAATATTCTGTTACCTTCCTCCTCACGATCATACATAAAGTATTCAGGACCAAGTATTGATGTGCTTTTGTATGAGCAGTTATTGATGTATCTGCACATACCACATGCTCTGGACACCCATAGTGTGTCCTCAGAGAACTTACTTTGTATTTTCAGGTCATAATGTTGAAAATATATCTGCATTGAAGGCATTTATAACATAGACAATAAGACCCCTAGGCATCGAAATGGCTTAAATGCTGTGATATCACTCAACATGATGACTGGATGAGTTTGTCGGGAACATACAGAATCCTTCCGTGGTATCATGAGTTTACTTTAGTTTAGTGAAATATTTTGTACTTTCTCCAGAAGATATTGTCTGTTAACTGCACAGATCACAACACCAATTCTGGGGAGATGAAATATGAATTTTTTTAAAATAAGTTACAATAAAAGTGGGTAATGCTATTATTGCAGACACAGGTGATGAGAACAAACTGATATTCTAATTAGCTGTTGTAAATAGCAACAGTATCATTTGCTGTGCGTAAATCAAAAGCATCTACTACCGCTATTGACAACATATTCATAACAAGGACCAAAAATTATATTATAAATCCCCATATCAATGGGCTTTCTGATCACGAGGCGCAGATAATAATGATAGAAAATATTGTTCTTACAAAACAAGTAAATAATATCACCACAAAGAGGTACATTAATGACCAAACTATACTGGAATTCCAATTACTGCTAAGTCATGAAAATTGGGAAGAAATTTTTGTGGAGGATGATGCAAACAGGATGATGCCAACACTTCTTTCAATAAATTTTTAACTATATATTTAAGGATTTTTCACTCTTGCTTTATTAAGAAACATACAGACTGCAATACAATTTCTAAACCTTGGATAACCAAAGGGATAAAAACCTCTTGTAATCGAAAGAGAGAGTTATATCT
>Ga0131853_10016195_pt1 | contig 13614 bp, 6 predicted proteins | sample TergutLab28metaG_FD_92764 | JGI IMG/M metagenome (GOLD analysis project Ga0131853, IMG submission 92764) | Labiotermes labralis P1 segment gut microbial communities from Petit-Saut dam, French Guiana - Lab288 P1 (version 2) (version 2) | ecosystem: Host-associated > Arthropoda: Insects >... | reverse complement strand
TTCTCTGACCTCTATATTCTTCATGCCCAGGTTTCTGTAACATTTTTTAGTGTCTTCTTTAAACATCTTATTCTGACTATACTGGGTTTCCTTGTTTTCATACCTTCTAATTCTTTGGGCTTTTGCTTGCACTTTCTGCTTCAATGTTTCTGTCAACTCTATATTTTTTAAAAATCTTCCTCTTTTTCCTATTAAGCTTTACATTATCAGAGCCTGTTCCAATTTCAGCTATTATTGGTAACTCTTTTCTCAAGCTGCTTATCTGTTTCTGCATTCTTATTTTCCAAAACTTAACATCTCTTCTATTTTTACCTCTTTTATTAGGCTCATTCAATGTTTGTGTCATAAGTGTGGCTGCAGTGTATATCAGGTTGTTTATATCTGTTATATTCATTTCATCCTCTTCTAAAAGTTCTTCAATTACTCCATTTATTTTTTCTTGAAGCTTTATCAATTTACTGTTTGTTTTTAATCTTGGCAGCTTCTCCCTTTGAGATATTTGTAGGAGCCTCACCTTATGCCACATTATTTGAAGGTCTTCCTTTAGTTTATTCTTAAGTGTGTGCTGCTCTCCTTCGGTGCTTGGATGTTTATTAATCTGTGCTTTACCGCAGTCAGTGTTTATTATTATTATTATTATTATTATTATGCTGTCTCTTGTCACAGGCCTTTTCTTCCTGGCACTTCTTCTTTTGAACCAGTAGTGATCCCCACTGCTCAGGTTTCAAGCGTCAAACTGCAATACTTTCCGTATTATGTGTGATGTTCGAGGTATAGCTGTATTTTGCAGTGAATCTATTGAATGTTTTCCTGGGTATGGCTTCCAAATTTTTCCTTAAACCCTTTCTTACTATTCTGGTGGCTCCAGTTATTACTGGTAAAATCACTTATTTCAAGCTCCACATTCCTTGTTTCTCTTTACATAAACTCTTGTATTTTAGCTTCTCTTCCCCTGCCTTTTGCACAACATTTCTGTCTGCAGGTGTTGCCACATCTATAAGTATGCATGTTTTCTCTTGTTTTGTTTTTAATCATATCTGTCCAATTTGTTGTAATTTCACTGTCTGTGTGTACTGCTTGATACCACAACACTCTTACACCTTCCTATTCATACACTGACGTGTGTGTGTGTGTGTGCACGTGCGCACGTTTATACCATGTATGTGTTGTTTCAGTGCCTAGAACTTTGCATATTGAGTAATGCAAATGTGCACAAATTTTATCTTGTCTCATTAAATACTTTTCTTCGCTAAAATGGGGCATCCTGAGGTTGAAGTGGTCAATAGTTTCTTCATGTTGTTTACATAACTGGCATTAACTGTCAATTTCTTCCTTCAGAATTTTAATCCTAAAATAGTTTGTACTAATTTCTTGGTCTTGAGCTGCCACTATTGTACTTTTAGTTTTTCCTTATTGTCTTCGGATTTTAACCATTGATATGACTATTTATTCTCCACCACCTTTTCATATAATTTATGTGGTAATTGTCTGTGCTTCCTCTTTACTTACTATTTTTCTTTTGTTTCCTCTGCTATGCTGACCCTTATTAGTCTTGCTCCTTTCTGTATTTCTGTCTTGAAGCATATAGCTGTCTGTAACATTGCTGAGTTGATGCTGTGTTGTTGCTTTCTGACAGTCTGTATTAGTGGATCTTCCTTTGTCTACATATTCTATCAGTTTTATAACTTGTATTGCGCAGGCTTCTTCTATCTGCTGCAGGCCCCTTTCTCCCTGTTTTCTGAGAACATTCAAGCAATCTACATCTGCCTTCAGGTGAAGCTGGTCATCGATGGTGAGCAGTTTCCTCGTTTTCCTGTCCAGGTTTGCAGTCCTTCTTGGTGCCAGTTAATAAGTCCAAAACTGTATCGAAGTACTGATACTGCCAATGATCGAATTGTATTCTTTGCACTTAATTCTGTGTCATACTAATCTCATTCTCCTCAAGTATTCCTTCTTCAGCTTTTCTTTCTCATTCTTATGCTGTGTGTCATAGTTCTCTTCTGTGCCTAAATATTTACATGCTTCTCTCGGGTCTAGTTCTTTAATGTCCTTCTCAAATGTGCTTCCTTTATATATTTTGCTTTGGACCCTACCTTTTTTTAAACATATTTTTGCACACTTTTCTAATCCAAAATTATATTAATGATTTTGCTAATTGCTTTTGCAATTATTATTATTATTATTATTATTATAATCATCATCATCGAATTTCTCACTTCTCAGCTTTGGCTGGGAAATATTCACTTATTCTGGGATGTAGTAATCAACAGGCTTAGGCTTGGTGGTCTTATTTGTAGTTTAAAAAGTTCTTACAATTGAACATGTGCCAAGAATTACAGATTTTTGAAGTTGTATATATGTATTCAGGTGCAATTTAACCCTTATCTTGCTAATTTGGACAATAGGGTGAGCTCCTAATAATGCCACCAAATTGTAGACGGGATTTAACTCGGTGTTTAAAGGGTTAAGTCTTGTTAGACTTTGTGATAGTGACTTTGGAATTACCCCCATAGATGATATTACTATCGGGATCACTTGTACTGCCTTTTGCTTGCACATAGCACATATTTCATTCGCCAGTTCTTGGTACTTGTTTTGTTTGTCAGTTATTGTTTTGGCTAGATTATGTGTATTTGGGACAGCTATGTCTATCAAAAAGTTGTTCTTTGTTTTCTTATTCATAAAAGTTATGTCAGGTCGATTAAAAGTATAATTTTGTCCGTAAGTATGCTGTGATACCAGTACATTTTGAAATTTTCATTCTCTAGTACACTGGCTGGTTTGTACTTATGATATGGACTTTCATCGTCAATTAGTTCGGCTGCTTCTGCCAGTTTCTGATGGATAATTTTGGCTAGTCCATCATGTCTCTGTACATACTCGGTAGGTGCTAGTTGCTCACATGCTGCAGTAATGTGTTGGATTGTCTCCGATTCTTTTCCATATCTTCTGCATAGCTCATTGGTGTCTGGCTGCTTCAAAATATATTTCTTGTAGTTTCTTGTTATTATTATTGTTGTTGTTGTTAATGTTAATGTATTCTCACCTATAACATTAGGTGTCTGTCTTCTGTTCAGAACAGATCTCAACAAGAGATCAAAGTGATTTACCCTAGCATTTTATGAATGACTTGTGCAGTGCTTCTTAGTGCGATCTTCTGTAGTTGTGTGGCCAATGGGTGACTTGAGAACAACATGATAGAGTGTGTGCTCAACTACTCTTTAACATATGCTGGGAAATATGGGTAAATTTAGACAAAGAACACTGGTATGAGCATGCACCAAAATTAGTTGAAATAAGTCATGATGGTAAGGTGCCCATATTATGTCAACAAATGCAGATTGACAGAATCCATGATAAGGGTAAAAGGGAACATGTGTGGTAACAGATGTTGCAATTCAGGAGACAGAAATGTGATGAAGATAGAAGCTAAGAAGATTCTACAAGGTAAAGACCTTACAATAGAAATACAGTACATGTGGAATGTAAAAACAAAAGTGATACCAGTAATAATAGGGGCAACTCAAAATCATTCAGAATTTTCCTTGAGCAACATACTGGGAAAGCCTGAAATCTAAGAACTTCAAACAAAAGCCATATTTGGCTTTCAACACATACTTCAGAAAGTATTAATGTGAAGTACTAAACATTTACCATGGAAAATACCATTACATGTAGAATAAATTATAAATACAGAATAGCTGTAAAACCTAGAAACATGGTTTGTTTCAGGTATATAATTGTAGGTACCCTATATAAAGATGAGAAACTACTACTACTAATAATAATAATAATACCACGTAGTCGCTCTATCTTATCAATAGATGGCAGGATAGCCGAACCGCAATCGATTGCTTGACGACATACGATTCATCGCATGGAATATTTTGCCACCTCTGATCCATGCATTTATGGTCTGTGCATGCAACACAGAGTGCATGTCCATTGACTCTAATCTAGGTCGTTCGTGGTAGATGTTTGTCGGCACATTTGTCGGTGTGCGTGACAGAAAATCGTGCTCTTGTTTAATTTGTTTAAAACGGGATTGTATTTCACATTAAAATAATTTATGAATTATTGATTTCTGCGGGGATTTGTGGCGGATTGGATATACTTATTGGAATTTGAAAGTAGAACTCGTGAATTAAAACGGCTGAACCACCAAAAAAACGGTCTCGGAAGATGGCGGAGTCGGAAGCGTTGAAAGTAAGTTTTAAAATATTGTGACTTAAAAGGGCGTTTTATTGTCTGTGTGAATGACATGGTGCTATTTATTTGTGTTTTGGATTCGTACATTGAGAGTTATTTTATTTACGTTTGGCCTGTATTGTAACTGACGTTTGTACATGCCATTGTATGATTAGTAATGTGTTTCATTTTATTGATAATGAAATCATGGTTAACTAGCATTTGGTATATAAGGGTGCACAACAGCACTTTCCTTTTTTAAAAAAATCGGTCCAAAATTTAAGCGACAGTCGGAAGCAATGGGGCCTCCGAATTAATGCTTGTAGTACTAATAAGGGTGAACTGCATTCATACATTTCAACGCTTGTTGTGTAGCTACGTGAACTGTTCCGAACACATCGTTCTTTATTTAATGTAAGATAATGTCCATCCCGAACTGACTATTTTGGTTAAAAGTGGCCGTGTTGAAAGGCTGTATTTTGTATTTTTTGCCATAGCTGAGATTCGAACCATTGGTATTGAGATTACATATCCAACCATCTAGTTCCTGAGGTAAGCTGAACACATCTGGCATACAGTCCGCACTTGGTAATGTATTATTATGAAATGAATGCACATGTCATCATGGAAAAATATTGTTACCTGCTAGATAAAGAGACACTCTAGCATTCAACCTAATGAAGGTTGGCTGTTTTGACAAGACATTTAAGAATTTCCTGAACAGTAGATTATTTTTTCAATGTGCTTATTGTACTCTGTGTGTATGTACAATGTATGATAGGTTCTAGAAAGGGTACCATTACAGATCCTTCAAAAATGTTGATAAGTTTAGATATTTGGGAATAATGTTAACAAATAAAAGTTCCAGTCATGAAGAAAATAAGTACAGGTTAAATACAGGAAGTTTTTGTTGCCATTAAGTTTAAAAACCCTTGTCAAAGATCTGAAATGTGAAATTTTTTGTATATATTTGTGTGTGTATGTGTGAAAGTTGGTCTCTCAATGTGGGAAGAAAATTCAGTGAGGGTGTTTAGGACGGGGTGCTGAGGAGAATATTTTAATTCTGGGGGGGGCAAGTAACAGGAAGTTTGATGAAAGTGCATACAGAGGAGTTCCATGCTTTGCACATTGTACCACATTTTATTAGAATGGGGATTAGTTTTATGAGTCATGTAGCATGCATGGGAGATTTGGCAAAGGTATATAAAGTTTTAGTGAGACCACCTGGTCATACTTGGTGTAGATGTGAGGATAAAATCAAAATGAAAATCATATAGACTGGAGGTTGTGGACAGGATTAAGTTGTCTCAGAATAAGGACCAGTGTAATTTCATTGTGTCATCAGCACTGAATCATCATGTGGTGCGCAGATATGTAACTGTGATGAGACAGGCCTAAACTATGAAATGCTGCCTTCAAAAGCTCTGGCTTCAAAAACACTTAGGGAAGAGTGACAATTATACCATGTGATAATGTTACTGGTAACCACAAACTAAAATTTTCATTCATTAGAAAGGCCAAAAACCTAGCTCCTACTGCTCTGCAGTTTCGTTTTACAACCAGAAGAATGCATGAGTGGATTCAGAAATTTTCTGATGCAGTTTTTCAATGAATTTTTTCCTTCAGGAGATCAGTTTTTGAAATTGCTGTGCCTGCAAAAGAAAGCATTCCTTGTAATTGATAATGCACTATCTCATCCAGATGAGGATTCATGTAACGGTGGAGACAGAGTAATTTTTCTTCCTCCTAATGTCACCTAATTGTGTCTGCCTATGGACCAGAGTGTGCATAAAACAAAATAAAAAAGTATGGTCATAAGCTTTTGCCTGTGCTCATTGAGGCAGTAGTTGTTGATGATTGTATGCCAGATAACAGTAAGGCTGTAACCTGTCTTCAATCTTGGTGCTAGAAGGTGAGAGGTGATCAATGCCATACCCCATATACGTTACCACAAGGAAAGAGACCCAGTACCCATTGTTTAGGAGGGTAGAATAATTGTTACTAAGCCAAATTTGTACATATACTATACTTCCTTTTAATTTGTAATTTGTTTTGCCCCCACCAATTTCAGCATTTTCTGACATTTATTAACAGGCATTAAAATTAAAAGGTTAGCCATATAGGCTTGATGCCGTTCTAAACATAGCTGTACCTTGGCTCATAATTGAGCCAGCATGCTACTTTTAGTCTTATTTGGAAGCTGATTAATGCCTGTAGCTGTTGATGCTGACATGCCTCTGACTGCTTGGAAGCTAGTGAAATACTGGTGTCAGTGAGATGTCATGATGGTGTTTAATGTATTATTAAGGTCACTGAAGTTGACCCTGGCCTTTCATTTGCTAAGTGTGGATATGTAATTTTTTTTTCAGAAAAGTTTCATGCATCATTTAGGTACCTAGATATATTCCAAATGTTATTCTGTCACTGCTGTAGGGTGAGGAGTTGTGAATTGCAATGTATGGTTTTGTGAAGTCACATAGGCGGTTTTCAAGTGGTGATGCATGCTGATGCAAGAGTAGACATGTCTGAACTACATGCACTTTCTCTCATGTGAGAGCAGCATTGCTTTAGCATTTGTGCAACTAACATTGGTGATGTTTCTTTTAAGCAAGTGCTTACAATTTTCTTAAATACAGTAGTGTCAGTGATCATGGGCTTTGATGTTTTGGATTTCAACCTGTTTTAAACTTCAGCGACTGGTTCCACCAAATTAGGATGAGACTACATTGCTGGTGAGTCGCCTTCCCCCCTGTCCTACAGATGCACAGGCTACCCTCAGCTCTGTCTTCTGCTAAGTGACGTTCATTTCTTTTTGCATTTTATAGAATGAAACTCTACTTCAATACTTGCTTGTATTTTATGCTTCCAAAAAGCATTTTTATTCAGTTATATTTTTGTTACTGGTGTTTTGTAATTATCTGGATCTAGATAGTTCTTCCACATTGAGAATGGATTCCATTGTTTGTGGCAGTTTATGGGTGTTTTTATGGATAATATCACCATCATTCTGTATCACCCTAGAAGCAGTTGGTTTCAAAATCACATAAATGATGCCTCTGGTGAACTGAACAAATGGTTTATCTCATACTGTGACAGAACAATCCTCAAGAAATTTTGCGGGTAACAGTAGACTAGTACTGTAGTTGTGGGTTGTGATGATAAACCAATCAACAAAGTACAGGCAGGCCTCATTCTATGTTATTTTGCATTGACACTACAAAAATATTAACACCACTTTTTGAATTTAGGCGATAATGCTTGGTTTGATGTGATGTGGTATGGAAGATGTGCGATAATATTCATTTAATGCGATTGGGCATAGACAATCCGTGGCCACAATTTTCTTGTTTGGAGACTAGCAGCAAGGGATGCCACTTTCACTCCATCAGTCAAGTGTATGGATTGATTGCATCGGTGCTACAATCACGCAGCTGATGTAGTTCCACCTTCATCAGTATTGGGTTTTGTTACCAAAATGAGTGAGAAACATAAATCTGCATCACGTAGCACAGTCCAAATGAAAAATCGGTGAAAGATGATCAGTATTGAAGAGAAATTTAAATGTTATAAGCCAACCTGATAAAGGTGAATACGTTTTTTATGTATGCCTTAATGTTAGATTTGCTTATAGTAGTGCACGCACAGTCATGATACTGTTGATAGAATTAAAGAAATTGCTAAGTCAGGAACGAGAGTGTTTGTATAGCAAGACTGCCACAGTCGTATCTGAATGAACTGTACCAAAAAGTATGGACGTGAGTCTCTTACATTTTTATTGCATTAGAAATAAATATATTGTGTAGAAATGTGTATATGCTGAAGTGTGAATATGCTCTATATACACTATTGCTTATACAGTACGTACATACTCTATAGGTCCGGATGTCCACTGTTGGTGTAGTCATACACTATATAGGATGAGGCTGTCATTCCCCAAACCCCAAGAAACAACACGGTTATAAATGGGAAATTTGTGTTCAATTTGCATGACATTTTTCAGGAATGTAACCGTGATGTAAAATGAGACTTGCCTTTAGTTGTAGCTTAGCCTGGCAGTATAAAATTTAGTTTCCTTGCCAATCAGTGCCCATTTTCATTACTGCTTTTCATTGTAGGCAACATAGGAACATAAACCAGATATTCACATTTGCATTTTTTATACTGCATTAAGTTCATGTTGTGGCATGTTTTGCATCCTTGTACTATGAAGGACATTTGGAAGGTAAATAAATTTTGATTCCAGTTCTGATAATAGTGTCAGTTCATAATAGATGTAGTGTGTGTAATTATTTTGACAGTGAGATGTCCCAGCAGGTGAAATGAAATTATCTGCAAACTTCTGTTGAACATCAAGAGCACTGTATTAGGAAGACTAAGACACTATTTCAAAACAATTGGAATAGGAATAAAATTATCTATTTGAAAGCCTGTGTATATGTTTATGTCAATGCAAAGCCATATTTGGAAAGTGCGGTATGAAATTTTAAAGTTGCTTGCTCCATGCATTTTGGATCAGTATACTCGTTTACTATAATCAACTTATGAAATGTTTGATCAAACATGTCCTTGTTAACAGAAGTGTGCAGCTAGAGTGGTTTTTGTGACTACATTTATGGGGTCACTTCAGTGGGGTTGACTGCAGTTCTGGTTGGCTGGTGTAACTGGTCTTTTCTGCTGCAGTTTGTCTGTGCCCTTATTTGAATCAAAATTAATGAGAAATATGGATTTGATGTGTCTGCAAGTTCCTTTTACTGTCTTTGTAACACATTACATTTTATTATATTACATTACATTACTTTACATCTTTTTAAGGTCCCTTAGTTCAAAGATTTTTATAATCCTACCTTAAGTAGTTGCAGTAATGAAAATTTCTGTCTGCAGTGATACAACATTTCCATATGGATTGTTGTGTAGGTACCGGTGTTATGGAGGAGCTAGCTGCTTCCATTTTCACCTACTTGGACTAAGTTGAAGATGGAGCCGTGAAAGCTCCTCCAAAATGTTAGTACGGATGAATATGTGAGTTTGCGTGGTGTCATCCCAGAGAGATGATGGAAATATCCATCATTACTCCAGTGTCCGATTTTCTGCAGCTGTAATATTTCATTTCAGAAAGTCGTGACTATTTGTGGGATTTTATGGGATAAGGTGGACCATCAGTTTCATAGTAGTTAATTTGTATGCTTAATTTTTTGGAGTTTCAGAATTTCTTCCTGGCTGAGAAGCAGGGTTTACAGGTTGATATTTCCACTGCATTTTTCTCTATTAACCCTTTGGAGCAGTGCAACGCATGCATTGTATCATGCAGTGTGATATTAAAAGTACAGCATCTGTTAATTCAGAAATTTTGATAAACAGCCATTTGAGATTAGTTCCAAGATAGGAAGCTCAGCTGACCATTACTTTTTGTCTGTGTATTGATTACCTGACTGTATCCTAGGTTATCTGGATGTTATGTCACCATCATAAACTTTCTCTCTAAGCAGGATGCTGTAAGTTTTCATACGTTGGTATTGTCTCACATCCTGGTGGCATTGCCAGCACCTGGCAGGTCACAACTACTGTTTAGCGCAGTCTGTAGTGATAATATGATTTATATTTCAATTGTGTTACTTGTGGCACGTGTCAGTCTCTGTTTAACCTATTTCAATGACTTAAAAGCATCTAAAGTAGCATGAACATCATACTGCTGGCAAGAGGATACACGTAACTTTGACAATCCAACAGAAACTTGAAATAGGAGACTGCGGATTGGTGGAGTTTGAAGAGTGGTTATGGCTTCATGCAATGTTGGATCCACTGTCTATGAAATAATGAATCAGAAGGTGTAGTTACGATCATGTATGATTTTGAACCAGCCATTGAAGGAGATTAAAATGGAATACTCCTCTCATTAGACGTGAAACCCAATTGTAGGAGCAGTAACAAAAAATTACATGTAAGAACTTAGGCCAGAATAGGTACCATCAGATTATCTGGAATATCTCATAGTCTGGAATGTTTCCATGCCAGATTAATGGAATGGTCATTTTTGTACAGCCGTATGGGGTTTTTCCTGATCCCACTGACTTAAAAAATTATGGTTCTGTCCAACAGAATGGGAAGGAATGTTGTTTATTTAGTATTTCGTCACTGTGCTCTTCCCCTCTTACTCTGAATAAGGTTTGGCAGCATGGCACAATTTATCACCTGGTGTGCCTACTTATGTCAGACTGCTTGTTACTGCCATTGTGGTCCAAAATCAACATGATATAAAAGCATGCTTATAGATTTCTGATCTTAATTTCTCTGTCACTTTCAGTCCCAAATGTGAGTATACCCAAATATTACTGATCAGACCCAACACCTAAAGTAGAAAACTTGGGGAGAGCAGAACTGGAGATTTATAGCTGTAAGAGATTTTCTGGGGGTACTTTGTTGTTGCGCTGGGACACTTGAAGGTATCCTGGGGGAATGAGTGCAATATGTAGTCCTCAATCCCACTAAAATCACCTGATTCACTCTTGCTTGCAGCATTCACAACCTAGCAGATGCATTTGTGCTTTGCTGGTAGGTGTGATTGTTCAAGTGGTTTCAATTAATTGGTAGATGATAATTTTGTCTAGAATGACACACAAGGAAGCAGAGTATAAATGCCAGTTCCAATTATGACATATATATATATATATATCAGTATCATAGTTTTCCTAAAAGGGCCTATACATGTTCAAGCAGTTGCACAACAGGGGTTATTGTACAACAGGGAGGGGATTGTAAGAGTGTGAATCTACACTCAGAGCCAGGTCTAGGCACTAGCAAAGCAAGTCTGTGCCTGGGGTAGCATGCTTCCAGGAGAGGATATTTAGCTCCTGCATATTTTTTGCAAGAATCCGTGACAGTTTTCACTAACCACAAGTTTTCTTCATTCGTATTTTTTCTAAAGTTTGAGCCGTCCAAAAAAGATTGGTGACAAGTGTGAGTAAAAATGGAAACAAAGGGGCACATCAAAAGACTGTTTGCCTGGGTTGGCAGAAAACAAATCAGTGTTGTCCACACCTGTATGCAATATCTGTATGCAAACATTGTATGTATTTAGCTAGTGGTTGTGGAAGTACATCTGAAACATGCGTGATTTCAGACGTCTGTGGCGGTGTAAATGAAATCTGCCTCGTGTTTGGATTTTATGCAGCGTAAATACCAAAACAGTGCAGGTCTCTTGTCTGAAGCAGTGTGTACCAATCATCATCATTCGTCTTTTGGAGAATAATAAAACTAGAAAATGGAAAACGAAGGAGAAAATGTGGCTGAAGGATTGGTTGGAGAAGAGGTCAGATTTTAGCCATGACAACCTCTCAAGAGAACTGGAAATGTTTTTGCCACTAGGCTGCAATTTATTTACAAATCCATCTTTCTGCTTTTGGTGAATCATTGGAAATTATTACTCCGTTTATTCAAAAAGAATACATGATTATGGTAGACTGTTGTGCAACACTTCAAATGAGATGATACACTGTCAAAGATGTTTGTACAATTTGCGTTGCACAAATTGTTTCATGGGTTGTATGCTGTATCATATAAACACCGACCATATGCTATGCGTGAAATAACAGTGTTGTATTCATGCTTTTGGATGATGTGATTATTCTTTGATAGACTGCCTAGAGCCCTTCCTTCTACCTTTCACTTGGTGCTTGTAGCGCAAATTGCACACTTTGAAACTCAACTTCAAATCAATCCAGATTTCAAGATGTGGGGAAAAAATAAATAATCAATTTCTCTTATCTGTAATTTTTACTAGGTAAAAACCAGCACTTTGTATTTGCTTCAGAAGCATTCAAGAGTGGGAAGCTCCTATCTGAGTTTGCAATGTGATCACAGGTATACAGTTATTCAGAAGTCTGTGGCATTTTGGACTAAGGGGTTAACTAATTCATAAACAGACTGCTAAATTGTATTTCATTAAATGTGAATGACAACTTTAAAGATATATGCTTTTTTGTGTGTGTATATAAGAGTATGCTTAAAAAGTCCAATCCTGTTATTTAAATAAAACCTTGTGTTTTGCAGATTCCGCTAGGGATTTAATTTCATTGCCAAAAGGTTAAGGCCAAATTAGCTGTGAGCATGTAGTTACAAATTCATTGAGTCACTTACTTGGTATGTAATTTATACAGTAGAGAAAAAATAATTACATGTACAAAATGATAGACTTGGAGAAGGCTCTGAATTAATAATTGTAAGTTATCAAAACTAGGCAAGCACATACTTTATTAGGTATTGTCAGAGATGCTGGAAGTGATTTTCCCTTGCTTGGAGACGTGCAGGCGTGGCACTGTGCACTTCCAAATGTTGCAGCCAGCATGGCAGGAGGAATTGCAGCAGTTTGTTAGTAATGTTCTTTTCAGGTTATCAGTAGTGTGAGGGTTTTTTTAAACACCGTACTCTTTAGCATAGCTCACAGGATGAGGTCTGGCAGAGTCAAGTCTGGAGATCAGGGTGGCCATTGTCCTTGCAAAATAATTCTGTGATTGTCCTTGCAAAATAATTCTGTGTCTGAATAAACTCTTGATATCTTGCAAGACCTGATTTCTGGTAGGGATAAGAGAATCTTCTCTTCTCCATAACTTATGGACTCGTGTTGGAGCATGAAGTTGACCACTCTAATGCTTAGGTTAAGACTGAGTAGAGCAGTACCTTTGTGTCTGCTGTGTGCCTTCATGGTGTGGTTGGGGACAATTTTACTTTATTTTCTTCCAAGGCCCAGTTAGATATATGACACATAGTCCCAGCTTGTTAAACAAGAGTTGTCTCCTGGCAATGAACCTGATGTACAAGTTAATGAATGTTGTCGAGCTAGACCTCATTGTCAGTGGTCATGTTGAAGAAAACGAGGCCCGACAAATGGCTACTAGCTGGAGCACCCTACATACCCAGTGGGTGTAGGCACTCCTCACAAACTGTGTATTGCTAGCAGCCTGTGAGCACATGTTTTGTTTTCCATGCTTCTCTTTGACAAATAGGGTTGGCTGTTCTCCTGCGTCATCTGATGTAAAGTCAGGAGGTGCTGTCACACATCCTGCACCTTGTTGCTGCTTTGTGCTGAGTCTGCAGGCTTCCTTTAGTTTCCAGGTTTTGCAGCATGTTCTGGGTAATGCTCTTTGCCTGTGCTACAGTGTGAAAATTTTCTGATCCCATGACCTAGTCGAATAGTACAAGAAAAACATGCTCTTCTGTTTTGAACATTGTGCTGCACTTGTGGAATTACAGACAGGAAGTGACAAACAGGGTGGATAATGGGTTAGTGTGTCCAACTTGGTAATGTATCCCTCTAGATACCTTCTTCTGGGTTTAATTATATCTATTAATGTGGGGGGGGGGGGAAAGCCAGAAGGTAAGTTCCCCCGGTTGTTTTCCTGTAAAAAAAAAGATTGTAAGCTGCTGTTTTTT
>Ga0131853_10016194_pt1 | contig 13614 bp, 9 predicted proteins | sample TergutLab28metaG_FD_92764 | JGI IMG/M metagenome (GOLD analysis project Ga0131853, IMG submission 92764) | Labiotermes labralis P1 segment gut microbial communities from Petit-Saut dam, French Guiana - Lab288 P1 (version 2) (version 2) | ecosystem: Host-associated > Arthropoda: Insects >... | reverse complement strand
GGTTTTTTCCCTCATTTAGTGTGTGCTTGTGGCTGGACATTTTTTTTCTCACAGTAATTTTGTATGAATCTGTGTGTGTGTGTGTGTGTGTGTGTGTGTGTGTGTGTGTGTGTGTGTGTGTGTGTGTGTGTGTGTGTATCGTATTGACAACCAGTGAAGTTGTTTGGCCGGTGTAGGTTGGTTCCAGTGGCGGACGTTCTGTTGAATTACGTAACAGAAGGGAATGTTGGGATCAGGTCAGTAACTGTCCAGGCCGACTGTTCGTAACGGTGCCATTCATAATGTAACAACATCCAGTTAGGTGAAGGCGACACTGAACGCGCCACTCCACACATATTTTGGCCTAAAAAGTATTTGTCATTTCAGTTAGTATTCAAGTGGCTGGTGTTCTGAATCGGTGAAACGTGAAAATATCTTAGTATACACACCTCTTTTAACGTCTACAGCATCTTATTTGTCGAACACTGTTGTCGAATGGCGGGTTCACATCCACATCTCGGACACTGGCTGTGCTGGCTGAGGTTTTCGCAGTTTTCCTAAGTCCACACATGCCGAGGTAAGCCTTCATTTAGGCAACCGTTATTTCCCTTGTATTGTTCTCTAATTCTGCAATCATGCAACGTTATGTATCCGGGCAATTGACAACATCCTTTCATAAATATGTCATTTCATATGTAGGCGAGTTGAGTGTGGTTATTGTGAGAGTTTATAAACCTGTCTACGGGTTTGTATGAATCATTTTTGTATATGCATGATTGCAGAAGCAAGTATTTTCGAGATAAGTGTGCCAAAGAAACGGAAACCAGATTTTACTAGGTCGAGTCCTATTCAAGCTGTCTGTTTTTCATTCGCATGGAGCTGATTCGTACATGCAGAATAATGAAACGGCAGGCAGTGGAAGTGGACCCCGAACAAGAATGAACCTCCAGGCCTTCCTTGTTCTTCAGTACATGTTAAGTAAGGTTTCTTTCTCCTGTTTTACAGATCTTATTGGCGTTCGACACTGCTGACAAATTCCGCATTTGATTATTGTGTGCCAGGAGTACACATATGTAGGTGGAAGTTGTTTATGTATTTTGTGAGATAGGACATATTGAGACTAAATAAAGAATGGGTTACATTGGCTGTAGGTGTATCGACTCGCTACGGCCCGGGCGGTTCGGGTTTCGAACTCGGGGGTCGCGATAAGTTCCGTACTCGTCCAGACAGGCCCCAAGGTCCACCCAGCCTCCTTCATGGTGGGTATCGGAGGTAAAGCGGCCAAAACATGACGGTGACCACCCACCCCCATCTATCTCCAAGGTTAAGGAAAGGGTAGAGCTACACCCTCCCCCTCTCCTCCACGCCTTTATGGCATGTTGTAGGGTGAACTTTTTTTGTTAATTTTAGTAGTAACATACCCACATGTACTCCGTGCAGTTGGTCTGGCCTTTACCTTTTTTTTTCAGTTTCCTTTATTATTTCTTTGTGGTTGTCAGCCAGCTCATATTCATTACTAACACGTAGACCTGCTGTGCCGACTAACTGGATTTCTAAACACTAAATTTTTCTGGTACTTTCAGCTTTGTCACTTATCATTGTCGTCGTTACTTGATCATCATCGTCGTCGTCGTCGTCGTCGTCGTCGCCGTCGCCGCCGCCGCCGCCGTAGTCGTCATCTGTTCTCCCTCTGGTGCTACATGGACGCATGTAATTCATAATTTCAGTCGCACAAGCGTAGGAACGACCGTTTCCAAGAGTTTTAGTCCTGAAAACTGAGAAATCCGTGGAAATGTGTCATGTTGCATGCACTGGTGCCTTGCAAATGTTGTTGGACATGCCTTGTGGAGGGTCTTTGACATCACGCCAGTTGCTTACAGACTGTTGGTACTATTGTTTGTTACTCCATATGCTATTGCAATTTGATGAAACATGCTAATTTCGTTGACTGCCGGACTGTATTTTTACGGTGTATAATTACCATTAAATATTCTCAGTCATAGAGACAGCAGTGTCAGTTATATAAATGTAGCTATTGTTACCTATTGTTATTATTAAATGTATTGTAGTCCTACAGTCTTTACCCAGAATTTCTAAACCGCAACTCGGTACTTCCTTTGACTTATTAAAGCCGAGGAATATCGTCTGACTTTGTCACTGGTGGTGCTTCTTATAAACAACGAGTTGTTTCCTTAAGCAACTTTAATAGTTGTTTTTTAATTGCTAACATTTTGCGTGTGGTTAGAACTGACTTTCGATATATAATTTATTAGATTGTCAGTCTTTGAATGGTTAAGATATGTCCTTTTGAGGCTCCTTCGCAATGTTATGAAAAGCGACCATTAGTCCCGTCATGTCTGTATGTCTGTATGTCCTTCTCCATGAAACATCTGGATTCCTGCTGGACGGATTTTTGTAGAGTTTGGTATTGGGGGCTTTTACTGTAACCGGTGGAGTAAGTTAAGCTTGGTTAACATCGGATAAAAATATCAGGCACGCTACCTGAAGAACTACTTTACATTTGTAATTAGTTCGGTTACTATCGTTAGTGTGCTTTCCGTCGATTATAATTTATAACGGGAGTAATCGACACTAATGTGCCTTCATGCAGCTTACACAATGCTTAATTGATGAAAATAAGAATGTTCAAACATAACGGTTAATGTTCGTTGATTATGTCTAGAAACATGAAATTTGGTACGTAGTTAGGCTATGAACACACGTACAAATTTTATAAGAAATTTTGTTTTTAAGTCAGAGTTCGCAAAACGTTTCAAAGGGGCGTAGATGTGAGGTTACGTCTGACCGATCAATATGTTGTGAAGGAAATATAAGGACAGACCTTAATAATAGTAACATTCTTTATACTGTGCACAATTGTGAATAATAATGAAAAAAAAGGTGACCACAGAGGATTAAATGGCGTGACCATGTGAGAGGGGTTTGGGATGCAGAGATGCGAAGCGCGGCTTAGTGTCATGTTATACGTCAATTTCCTACCTATTAATATGTAGTAGTCTTTCGTTTGTAATCGTGTTGCGGAGTTGAAGGCTATTACGCGAGTAATCACGGTAGCTGAATGAACCGAAGGCGTAGACAAAGTGTGAGCGATGTGGGACGATTCTGTTAAACACTAGTGAAAGTATCGAGGAACCGCTGAGCCTGAAACAACGGCTGTGTCTCGGGAAGAGGATGACGAGCGCGCAAAACCCGAACAAGAACAAAACTGATGACTTCAAACGTCATGCTTCTGCATCTGGCTCTACGAATGCAACAGACAGGTCGATGTTCTAGTCGGTTTAGTTTCTGGGGTGTGGGGCAGGGCAAGAAATTTCTTCTAGGCGTCGGACCAGCTCTGGGGCCAACCCAGGCTCCTATTCAGTAGGTATCCGGGACGCTTAGCCCGGGGGGGGGGGAGACTCCGGGGCATGAAGTTGACCAATTACCTGCATTTGGTGTCGACGTTAGAAATGAGTTGTGCTTTACCACCAGTCCCATATGCGCTTTAATGACGTGCATAGGGACAATAGTTTTTTTTTACTGTTCGACACTGTATAGTCTACACACTGACAGCGTCGTGAAACGCATTTAATGGAGACAATCATTTCTTCATGGACTTCATTTCTGATCCGGTCTGGGCGTGTTGGAGAAAATATGAACTGTGAACATGTTCAAAGGGTTTCGTTTGTTTCTGGGAGCAAGGAGTGCCACATTCAAGCGCTTTTTTTTTAGTTCATGCTAGAAAGGGTAGTGTTTATTTTTCTTGCTGCCTGGAGAGGGAACAGGCAGTGCTCTGTGCCAGCCATCAGAAATTGGGCGAACATCCGGTCGGGATCCAGCAATACGATCTCCGTGGAGCTGCGACAGTTACGTCTTGCGTATGGGTGGATTCAGTGACGTAACTACGCAATGAAACGCGAAAACGTATTGTCACTGCCCCCACACAGACTACAACGTTAGCAAGTGACAACGATACTGTACGTCAAATACGGGGACTGACCAGATAAGCGACTAATAGCTTTACAGTAACAACTCACCAAGCATCTTGGTTCAAATGGTAACGTCTTCTGGGATGTGGCGCAGCGTAGCCTGGAAATTTAGCAACGATCCGGTGTATCGTGCAGCCTCCATCTTAAGAGTTCTTGAGGCCGCTTGTGTACCGGCGTGTCGCGCGGGAAAAATCAGGGTGAGGAATACGGACCATGAACGGAAACGGTTCCGCAAGCGAGCTCAGTGGAGACGGTGGGACCAAGTCCTGTGTCAAAGTAACCGTGGAAGAGACTGTATCGTTTCCTCATTTTTTCGCGCAGCTTGCTTTGACTTACTTATATTACTTACTCCATGGAGCAGAGTCTTTTTTGAGAAGCTGACCGGTTCTCAGCTAGTCAAGAAATTCTCCGCATTTCATGGAACCCGAAGGTTCATTACCGCATTCACAACTGCCCGCCACCTTTCCCTGTCCTGCCGCAGCTCGATCGAGTCTATGGTCCCACATCCCACTTCCTGAAGATCCAACTTATATTATCCACCCATCTACGCCTGGGTCTTTCAAGTGGTCTCTTTTCTTCAGCTTTCCCCACCAAAACCCTGTATACACCTCTACTTTCTCCCATACGTGCCCCGCCCATCGCTTCTTTTCAGCTTCCACTTCTACCCTAAATATAAAGGCAGGGCCTTCCTTCAAAACATCAGTAATGTCACATGTCTACATGGCGTCCCATTCCAGATGTGTTCGTCTATTCACTGCCATGGCCATCTCATATATCATTTAAGTGTTATTTAACGACGCTGTCAGTTACTGAGATTAAATAGCGTCGGGGATAGATGGAACATTGGTAGAATGATACTGGGACGGGAAAACAGAAGTACCCTGAGGAAAACGTGTCCCTGTCCCTCTTTTCTCACGACAAATCCCAGATCCCAGTTAGACTGGTATTGAACCCATACCTCCGCGGTCAGAAGCAGGCCGCCTGAACCACAGCCCGGCATATGTTATATTTACTTAAGTTTACGAGGTATGGAACAGAGCGAATTGAGAAACTGGTACTAGCTGAGTTCCCTTTCATATGAGCTACATCTTCCGAAATGTCAACATTGAATCCCCCCCCGATAAAGATGCATAGTTTCCTCCACCCTACGCTGTTTCTTACTGTACCCAGGGTCCAAACATTCTTACCAGGCACACTGAATCCTTTGAAATCTGTGTGAAGCGGTAAGTATTTTAGTGATGAGAATTCAAATTTCTTCTTTCCCGAATACAGTTCGAACCCTTTGGCCTGGCCTGAGTTTGTAGTAAAGTATGAGGAAAGTATTCATGAATGACCAGTACAATTGATTAGTCGTTAGATTTCTAAGAAAGTAAAGCTCTGGCATTTTCAGCCTTTTGTTCCTATACATAAAATCCCCTGTGTGGAGAATGTAATGAATGGTTCATTAGATGCAAGATGTTACTCTGCTCTCATCTGACGTACGGTATTTAGAAAGCTGATGTCAATCTTTGGCGACAGACTTATCCGAATAGTGAAACTGCAACATTTGTAGGCCTGTGTCTGTTCAGGAATGATACGAATCGTGTTATCGCCTTAATATTTACAGTTGCATTTGTCTGTCACGACGTCATATGTGATATGGCCGGAATGATAAGTGCATGTACGCTGAACCGCTCTGACCCTTCAGTACAGGAAGTACAATAACCAAATATATGGAGCGTAGGTTCTTATGTGTTTCTACACGTATGATTTGTTTAGCAACGTTGTAAATTGTTCAAGAGTATACACGTCGTATGTTGGAATGATAAGTAAGTTGGAAAGGTTTGTGACGTCAAGCGGTCATGCTCTGATTGGAGGTAACATCCCGAATGTTGCCAAAGGGAGCTAAAAAAATACGAGACGCTCTATATAGCCGGTTTCCGGGCCGCTGATTGAACCCGGGACTTCCTCGAATGGGAAACAGGATTTCCACTCACTCGGCCGCGACATGCAGTGGAGAGACCTAACGTAGCTGATATTTGGCCAACGAATAGGGTTTCTGGTCTTTTGTCGAATCTGACGTCACCTTCAGTGCACTGAGTCCACTGCACTCACATACCTGTCTTCTGAAAACAAGTTTTGTACTGTTTTCTCAGATGCCGGTGTCGCACCAGTGGTGTCTTCCTTTCATATTTTGTACTGACACTGTGTACCCTTTCTCATTTCTCACAGGCTTCTTTTATGTAGAAACTTTAATATAAATTTCATCTAGGAATATGCCTTCCTCTCTACATTACTTGCCTGCTTTGCTTCCTTCCTTCCTTCATCCCTTCCTTTCGTGGTCGTACCGTGGTTTAGGAGGTTAGTCGCCGGCCCCTCACCACGGCGGAGGATTGGGTTCGATCTCAGGCCATCCCATCTGAGATTTGCGGTGACTGCAAGGCTCTGGTACAGATCTTTCTCCAAATATTTTGCGTTTTCCGCCGTCGTTGTCGTTCCACTAATGCCCCAGACTCAAACTCCTCCGTCTGTCACTGGTGCTGTATGTCATTAGCAGTTCACAGCGTCGTTACAAAGAACGCTTTTAACTTCATTCCTAATGAATGACTGTAAGAGACAAGGAGAAAAGGCTGCTGCTCTGTGCCTGCATGACACAGTACGGGAAGTACTGTGGTGTGTGCCGGTTATGCTCTCCTCCTATATATAAAAACGTCTTATAAGCGTGGAGACAAGCAAACTGTGACACACTTAAGGGATGTAATTCTTTCCCTCATTTTTATTTGCTCCATGTCAATATTTGAAGGTTACACGATGCCAGCGTCGGATCTGCGCATGTGTAAACTGTGGGACGCCTGCCGCATCAGATATGCGCTTTATTGCATATGCATGTGCTTTACTTACAGTAAGCACAGTAACGTATTCGGTATAGTCATTAAGGTACGGACTGGACGATCCGGACTTCGAATCCCTATAGGGGCAAGAGATTTTTTCCCACCCCTAAACGTTCAGGCCGGCTCTGGAGCCGTCCCGGCCTGTATTCAAAGAGCACCGGGATTCTTTTCTGGGAGTAAAGCGTTCGGGGCGTGGAGTTAACCACTCACCTCGATGTAGTGCCGAGGTTTAGAAAGTGTAGCTACACCTGAACTCCCTCTGTACGCCCATCATTACCATTTTCGGTCCATTTAACATCACTGTCAGAAACTCAAGACTATAGCTTTGATTGGTAGAGCAATTGGAAAGGAACTGCAAGTGGTCGTGTCCCTAATTCGAGACACTCTTCCGGAGTTCGTCTGGTGTGCAAAGGCACGAACAATCCTTGAGGAAAGCAGGTTTCCGGCCGGATGTTTGGACGCGGGTTTTACCGAATGTGAATCAGGAGCTTTACCCAGACTTCTGTGTCTTTCATTCTGCAGAGGAGTATTTATATGATTCGATTCCGTTTCTAAAAAAAAACGTGTTTGCTAACTCGAATTCAGTTTGCTGTATCTGGTCTGGGAATGGTGAAGTCCGGAAAGGAGAAATACCCAAATTTATCCTACTGTAAATTATGCCAATGAATTCACAGGTGTTTGCTTACATGGACAGCCGGAAGGAGTGGCTTATTTTTTCTTTTGGAAAAGGCTGCGAATGTTTTTTTTTCTCCAGTTTGTGGATTCGTCCTATTGAACAGTAATTTTCTGCATTTGTTTCCAAGGAGAATGAGTTACATAACAAGCTGAACTATAAGGAATATTACCAGTGAATTGCTGCTGTATCACGGATGTAAATTTATGTATAATTCTAGTTTTGTTAACGCAAATAATAATAATAATATACTCCACTGTACCTATACGACATGACTTTACAGATTTCTTGAGATAATTTTTTTTTATTTCTGTGATGCTGTTATGGGAATGGAGTAAAAAAAACTGGGATGTTAACTGGATGTAACACATGACGGAAGGATAAAATGTTACAAAATGTTTGCCAGAAAAGTGAAGTGAAGTCGAAATCGTTTGGTAGACGTAATGTTGGTGGGGAGTTTGTATGAAAAAGCGTCTTGTGGAAATAGGGAGTGAAGACTAGATTCACCTTTCGAAGTATGGTGGCCAGATGCGGTAATTTATTAGACACTATGATGTCGATTCCCAAAAATATGGAAATTCTTGACCAGCTTTGTAACTGTTGTATGCTGTAGGAACAATGTATGGTTTGGGATGATAACAATCCCTTTGACTCCTGCAATTAATCCGAATAATACCTAACGGTTTCCTATGTACAGAAACCCCTCTACTCTGTCTGCATTACCTGTTTGTGTGGTAGGGTACAGTCGTCGAAATGGGGTAGGGTTCTTTTTCTTGGTTGGAGTGACGATACAACTAACAGTAATGATACATGTTTTACTGCATTTTGAAGTTCAACCATTCTGCATTTAGCACACTGGTGACTAGTGTATGAAATTAAGTCACCGTGGAAGAACTCTGACTATAGGAAATACCATATGTCGGCACCTAATGTGGGGTGGTTCCTGTTAGGGTGTGCTGCAGATTACTCAGATGTGGATCAAGAAAACAATCCAGCATCACAGAAAACAAAAAAGTTCTCTTTGCCAGTACTACAAATTAATTTTTTTGCTAACACGTTTAGTGGCCACAGCAAACAACCGTCTGTCACCACGTACACCTAACATATAACAAGGCACTTGTCAAACACTTGGCGCATTTCTTCATCGTGGTGTTTTTCAGAGAATAATCCTGCGTATTGAAAACATTAGGCATTACTTCACCTTCATCTTCTACCCCTTCCCTCCTTTCCCTTCAACCATTATTTTCTTTCGATTTCGAAGAAATAACCAACTCGCATGATAATGAAACTGATGTCCTCTTACCCTTCCTCTTTTCGTCTCCGTGGCTTTGGTAGGCTGACCTTTTCCAGCGAAAGGGTTTCCTTTTCGCTGGTTTCCTGTTGTTGACAAAAAGATAAATCAGTCCCACTACAGACCCGAGGTGCCTAGAGGGTTCCAGGAAGTTAAGGTTCACAGATTACATGATAACGGCCCAGGTTGGTGGTAAGATTGTCAGGCTTACGCACCGGCCGCTTTTTACTCCCAGGAAATACTCCTGGTACTCATTTCTGTTAGAGGCTGAGTCGACCCCAGGGCCGTAGTGCGATCGGAAGGAAATGAAAAATTCCAGTGACACCATCTGGAATCGAAACAGCGACCTTAACCACTGCGCTACAGCGGTCCCCTTCCTGTTGTTACCTATTAACGTAAATACCTTACAAAGGTACTTGTACCGGTTAAGTTTCTTGCCCTTGTCGGTAGGCTTGTCTTCTTTTCTTCAGTTCCACCTTGTGTTGACAGGCATTTATGATCCTCCCCGAGCCATATTTCGAATGTCTGATATTATTTAAGGCTTGTTCTGAAATGGAAGGCAGTGGACTAAGACTTGAAACACAGAATGGTCTACAGAACGAAGCTGCCGGTGTGTCTGAAGTGGTTGTTGTTGGTATATCAGAACATACTGTGGGAGAATTATAAGTTGTGACTGTAGATTTCTTACAAACATTGGCTTCACTTAACTGAAAGTCGCTAAACCCTGTATGCTCACCGGACGTTGTCTGTTTCGTCACATATATAATATGTCCATAAGCACTTTGTTCAAAATCTGCATCCATTTCTTCAACGGAAATTTGAAGATCAGTACTTCTGAAAATGTTGCGGTTCAGTGGGTAGGTTCCATTTTCTGGTACTTGGCAAGCCCGCTCCGGGTAAAAATGAAATTTCCGAGACACAATTTGCTGCAGGTGAGTTCAGCCACTGCTAAATAACCGAAAGTAGCAGTTTCAGTATAGACCTTCAATATGAGATACTCCACATTTAGAGACCACAGAGCACCCCACGTTGGGAGCTCGCCATGTTGGATTTCAACAGTAACCTATAGCTATGCCACTGTGTGAATCCATATACCTGAAGTCCCAAATATATCGTCATAGCTAGTACTTGTGTGTAATTAATGATTAAGTTAAAATCAGTAACCTTAAGGAATGGGAAGGCGTACGAACAGATGACTCACCAAAACTTTTGCCGATCACAAAAGTAAGTCAGATATCATAACTGTAGCAAAACTGCTTGGACATATCAGTCGTCCTTACAAATAACGTTAGTGTGCATCTGCTACCAGATCAGATTCATCATTTGACAGTAGAAGCATTCGGTTAAGTCAAGCAGGACTCCGTGTTTGGAGCTGTCGTCTTATTAGGCCACTTTATCCTACAGGAAATAATTACTGTTTATTCTGATAATTATGCAAAACACGTAGATGGATGCACAATCGGGAATAAATACAGAGTTATGGAAGTTATAGTAGATTTCCGTTCATCATAAGACATTGGCGGTGAAGCGTAGGTGTTGGAATAAGAATTTAATTTATTACATCGAGGAACGGAGGCGTTGTGTGTGTGTTTTAGGGTTGCAAAGTGCCTTGAAGTGGACTACTTGAAAGAAAGTAATGACTTGTAATGGTTCGTGCCGTAGTGTTACAATAATTTTCCGAGATCCAAAGGTTAATTGCTTGCCCAATGAAGTGTGGGCTCCTTTCATTAAGTTCGTCTGACACAGGCTGATTTCGAAAACCGTTAGTCTCAGACTCTGTTGGCTAGGCTGAAGATAACCGAACAAGTTCGTGTTGTAACACTCTGGCCTTGTATTAGGGCGGTAGCTGGTTCGAATATTGGCCACGACATCGACTGTCCTAAACGAGATTTGTATGGTTCCTTCAGGAATATTCAAGCGGACATGGTACCATGCTACGAAATATGTTCAATAGGTATGGTGGTTCCCTAGAGCATAAAAATTGCCTGAGAAGTCATTACAGCTTCATATATAGCTCTCCTATTCCGCTGATGTGTCATCATTATTCACCTTAACTCCCAAATATGCGGATGCTTGTTTTACACATTGACATGGGTTTGCAAATTATACCGCGACACAAATCTGTCACTTGAAGTCGCAGCGGCCCACAAACGGCCGCATCTTCTTCCTCGTTATTGTGGCATCGGCGACCTCCTGGCCTCGAACCGTGACTTGGTTTTTCAGAATCATTTCCTCGTCTCGTACTGCGTTCACATTCGTGCTGTATGTGCTGGGCCGACCGATGCCATCTTCATGGTCTTGGATACCAGTTCACCTGTCTTCGCAATCTGTATACATTTTCTGACAAGTGCTTTCATTGTACTGACATCGACAAAATTTGATAAATTCTTCCGTGTCAAATTTCATAAAAATTCGTCCAGCAGTTCTGTAATCTTAGTAATTAACCAACTTAATGGGCAAAATCTTGTTCTATAATAAGTTTATTATGTGCCTTTACATGTTTCGAACATTATGTGCTCATCATTAGCAGGTCAAAACTGTTTGTACAGCATCTGGTATCATCACACCTGTAGGTGGCCGTCCGGTGCACAGGTGTGATGATACCAGATGCTGTATAATACAGTTTTGACCTCCTGATGATGAGCACATAATGCTCGAAACATGTAGAGGCACATAATAAACTTATTATAAAACAAGATTTTGTGCATTAAGTTGGTTAATTACTAAGATTATATTGAGATGCACGATCAGCAAAACATAAAAAAGGCATTTCTTTAGTTTATTCGGATAGACGGACAGATGGAGAAGATTTAAGCGTATTTTTAATTCCCTATGTTATGAGCTTGTCAAAAGTAAACCGAATGAAAAAAATAAAAGATGTGAATATGTGTGAACTGTAAGACAACCATCATATCACTTCATCCCCGCACGTGGGATTTATGGTGAGCTAAGTGACACTGGGACAGGTTTCTCTTCGAGTACTTAGCTTTTCCCCTGCCACTATCATACCGCCACTGCTTCATACTCGTATTTCATCTTGTACTACCTGCGCTGTATAATATGAACAATTGGCAGCTTTGTTAAATAAACACTTCTCCTTCTGTCTCTTTCTCTTGCAACCATCACATACAAATTCAAATTACTTTTGACACCATCACCTTGGAGTTTAAATGTTAGAATTGTGTCTGAAGGTTTGTCTGATTTATGTGATATATTAAAACGTAGTCCTTACAAATATGAGCGTGTGTTTGGGCGCATGCGTGCTTGCGTGCGTACGTGCGTTTGGTCTCTCTTTTAAACGTTTTTGGCAGAGCTGAGGCTGCTCGTACGTACAAGTCTGAGCTGCGTTCTGCTGAGCCCACATCCAGTCGCCAGTCGCAATTCACGTCATGTCGCACAATCCGTCGCGTGCTGCGCCGTTTCTTTCAGCCACATACCGTCGAGTATGACCTGGTACTCACACGTGTAAATAATAACCTCGTTCTCCGACGGAACGGATCATGTGCAGGTCCCCTCACTATACTCCTTATGGCATTAGTGAACATAACATCAGTATGGGATTGCTTTTGTTCAGTTAGGAGCTTCCTTAACCCTGTGAATGGCGAAATGGATCCGAACACTATATAAAAAGTTTTAGTTCGTACCTCACACAGAACGCAAAACTTGTAAATTATTAAGTTAACTCGGCTAATGGATAAAGAGGAATTTTGTTGTTTGTTCTGAGGATAAGTAGCAGCTCTGTACGTGACACATTTTACTACCAACGCCCATTAGAAGGCTAACAACTGTACATCTCGTAAAATGTCGTAACACACCTGTATTAACTCTGTTGAGACGGGTCTGCATACTATAAATTTTAGAACGGGCTCCATGTATTTTTGTACATATTATGAACGTTCGAAAATTGGCCTATTTACTGCGTCTTGGTAACTGATGTAAATGACCAAACTGCAATTTTAGGTACCGTCCCAGAATTTGCATGGAGAGTAGGGAAGCTAAGAACATCGTCAGTCAGTGTAGCCGGTCTCCGGGTCGAAATTTGAACCCCAAACCTACCTAATACGAAGCAGGAATATTAATCATTTGACGGCATTTTTCAGTATGTATGTGTGTGCTTGCGTGCGTGCGTCCATGCTTGCCTGCGAGATTTTGTGTTTGTTTGTTGTCGTTATGAAACTTGTAATGTCGATCTAACAGTAAACAATTGCTGCACAATTTTAACTGCATTGTTTCTATGTACGTATTGCTAGCGCATCCGTAGGAGAATTACGCTGGCCAATAGGAATGCAGGAATTAAGTAGTTTATTTTAAACTCGCATAGAATGTTAATATTCAACCAAATAAAATAACAGAGGTGTAATTTTGGAGTTTCCACTCTCCCACCGACAAATACATACTAACACCGTGTTGGACGTACTGTGGTTCACGTGTAGTTTCAGAAATAACAAGGGATAAACTTTAACGTCGTTTCTTTCACTTGTGCAAGGGGTAATGGGGGTAGGAAGAGCCGAAATGGAGTAGTTTGTATAGGCACGTGGCTGCGAGTTGGAACAGTGGCCACACAGGCTCTGGGACCCATCGAACATCCAAGTTAATGGGTACCGGTTGCTCTTTCCCCAGGGTAAAGCTGCCGGGGCGTGAAGCTGACCACTGACCCCCATCGAGTTCCGAGGTTAGGAGTAAGTGGGGCTATACTTTCACTCCCCCCCCCCCCCCCCAACCCCACATGGCCGGCCCGGGGAAAAATTTTCACCACCTTTTGTAAATTGTGGTTTTGGGCCCAAGATTGTTTCTTTTGTTTTTTTCTTTTGT
>Ga0131853_10016193_pt1 | contig 13615 bp, 4 predicted proteins | sample TergutLab28metaG_FD_92764 | JGI IMG/M metagenome (GOLD analysis project Ga0131853, IMG submission 92764) | Labiotermes labralis P1 segment gut microbial communities from Petit-Saut dam, French Guiana - Lab288 P1 (version 2) (version 2) | ecosystem: Host-associated > Arthropoda: Insects >... | reverse complement strand
TTCTCAGGTCCGTGGACACGTCATCCAGCCATCTCATTTTTGGTCTTCCTCTTCGTCTTGTTGCATACAGCTTTCCGTACAACATCTTTTTTGGAATTGCGGTGTCTTGCATTCTTTCTATGTAACCAAGCCATCGCATTATTTGCCATTTAATGAACCTGACAATGTTCTCCCCCTTAATTATAACCTCTAATTCATTGTTTCGTCGAATTCTCCATAATTCGTTTTCTTTCACTGGTCCATATATTTTCCGCAGTATTTTCCTTTCAAATACTGCTAATGCTCTTTCCTCTTCCATGGTGTGTCCACGATTCAGAACCATAGGTAACCACTGGGCGTACCGACGTGCGGTATATCTGCAACTTGCTGCTTCTTGATATGAGGCTGCTGTTAACCAGTTGTCTATTTGCATAGTATGCCTTATTGCCCATCATAATTCTCTCTTTTATGCATTCGTTATTATTGTTAGTGTTACCAATGGTATTTCCCAGGTACTGGAAGCTCTGAACTGCTTCGAATGTTTTATTTCCAATTCGTAGATTCCCAGCGTTTCTCCAATGTTCGTAGGTGGATGTAACCATATATTTAGTTTTATTTTCATTTATTTCCGTTCCCAGTTTACTCGTTTTCTCTTCTAAGTCCAGGTACACTTCGGTTAGTTTTTTCTGTGTCCTTGCGACGATCACAATGTTGTCAGTGTATGTACATATTTGACTAAGTTTTGTGAAAATTGTACCTCTCTGATCTATCTTCTGGACTTCATGATGTAGGGCTAGAATGAACAGGTTGGTAGAAAGGCCGTCACCCTGCCTAACACCTGTATTAAATGTAAAACTATTACTCAATTTATTGGTTACCTTCACCTTTGCTGTGTTGTTCTTCATCGTCATCCTTACCATTGTGATTAGCTTATATGGGATCTTCATGTCTTCCATTACCTGGTACAATTTATATCTATCTATGCTGTCAAATGATTATTTAAAATCCACAATTAACACATGCAGGTCCTGGTTGTGTTCATAGTGTTTTTCCATCATCTGTCTAATTATGAATATTTGATCATAGTTCCCCTTTATCTCTGTACATTTATTTTGATTTTGGCGCGTTCCCAACGAGATGTTTCAATATTGCGCCTGTTAATGGGCGCAAGTTGGCTCTTAACTTTGATGGAGCAAAATCGACCGTGGTTATTAGGAACTGTACGAAGTAGTCAAGTTAGAAAATGGGGAAGTCCTTAATATACGTAAATTCTTTCCTCTACTCTGATGACCCCAACATTTTTTATTTGCCCCTCTTCAGCTGAGTAGTCAGAAAAAGTTTTGGTAGAAAAAAATATTGGGGGTGGAATTTCCCCCTTGCACGTTTTCGTGAAACAACTAGAGAATCGATGAAACTATTTTTATGAAAAATTTCTTGTGACTGATGTACTGAAATTTATTTCAGCTTTCTAGTTTTGTTTAAAATCGGATACGAAAAGCGGAGTCTTGACGTGAAGACTTACAAAATTTTGCGCTCATCTCGAGCAAAATTCGAGACCGTTCGTGAGGAAATCCACACACGAAAGAGAAGCACAAATCCCGGGGGCATACCTTCTGTAAAGTAACATCTGAGGTTTATGGGTTCCTTGTGTGGAAGTCGCTTCTCATCAACCTTCTGTCACCCAGGGTTTTGAGATGGCGTCCCGATGTTTTTAAACCCTGAGAGACACTGCGATACATAGTGTCGTTTTTTGAGGGCTGCAAAGCTTTCGAGAGAAATTTTTATTGAAAACCCGAATTACACGTTTCAATTTCAGTATAACTTTACTGTAACACTTCCGGTTGTTGTGATATGCAATTAAAAGGGTGCGAATATATCCGAACCCTTAGATTATGAGTACATTTCCGAAAGTTTATTGCTACTTCTATATCTTCTTTCTGTTCTCTCTTTTTCAGTTCTTGCTGTATTTATATATTCTTCCCTCACACCTCGACTTCCACTTTCGTTTGTTTGTTTTTTTTTAATGTTTTGCTGACCGTGCATCTCAGTATAATCCTAGTAATTAATCAACTTGATGCACAAATTCTTGTTTTATAATAAGTTTATTATATGCCTCTACATGTTTCGAGAACTATGTGCTCATCATCAGGAGGTCAAAATTGTATTATACAGCATCTGGTATCATCACACCTGTAGGTGGCCGTCCGGTGCACAGGTTGAGAGAAGAAGAGAAGAGTCTTCTCTCAGTCTGTGCACGAGACGGCCATCTACAGGTGTGAGGATGCCAGATGCTGTATAATACAATTTTTTACCTCCTGATGATGAGCACATAGTGTTCGAAACATGTAGAGGCATTTAATAAACTTATTATAAAACAAGATTTTGTGCATCAAGTTGGTTAATTACTAGGATTGCAATTTTGTATCGTCTTGTTACCATATCCACGCTATAAAATTCAGGATAGCTTAACTCAGTTTTCCTCCATTACTCTTTTTCATAATTATGAATACTGGATATTTCGAATTGATACCGTCACTGAAAATTTTGTGAGCGAGCCAACTATTCGGTTTAACTTCTCACACGTTGTAACGGCTGCAGCTGTCAGACATAAGCAGGCTGGATTGGCAGTGCTACATTTGTCTGCACATTGCACTTATCTTGTTACGGCTGCTGCAGCTTCGGAGAGTAGCAACAAGATTGTTCGATGTATTTCAGCATATTCTGTCCCTCCCTACCGCCTTGATGTGTTCTAATCCAGGCTCGTCAAGCTTTCGTTCATCACAGTTCAGTTTTAACTCACGATTTATCGCTAAACGTACGTCAAACAAACTTTGTGGCAGTCCACAAGTCTGCCCGTTACTAGTAGCAGTTCTCCCTCCAGTCCATCATTTCCAATTACATTTAGCCCGTTGCAGTATCTTGACAATTCTCATACGGTTTCAGGCATGCAGTGTGTGACTTCATCGACAGTGGGAAGTCACGGTAACAACAAAGCTCATGCGCTTTGTATATAACACATTATTTCCGTGTACATTAGGATATCAGGAAAATAAAATAACAGGGTACACTGCATTACTATCATTCCAACAACGAAACTACTGGAATATTTCACGACCATTTTTATTTCATGGTGCAACAGCCCCTAGTGGGGCTTCACCATCCCAATCAGACACGCCACACTCGGTAGGACTCCTCTATAAGAGTGATCAGCCCGTCGCAGAGACCTCTACCTAACAACACACAACACACATAAGAGACGGACATCCATGCCCCCCCAGAGGGATTCGAACCCGCAATCCCAGTAAGCGAGCGGCCCCAGACCCACGTCTTAGTCCGCGCGGCCACTGAGCTTGTCATGTTACAATTTGAAATGTAGACATGGCTTAGATTGTGTTAAAACATATACAGACCGTACTGAGTTTTATAAAGGATAGAATAAAATGAGGACAGAACAGATCTTGTCTGGTTCCTAATCTTTATGTGTAGACAAGCACTCAGAAGAGCATACTGATTCCGTTGTTACTGTGGAATTTGTGCATAAAACGGGTTTAATCGACTGCCGTGACAGGATGAGAGTGTCTTAATGTTAACAGGCAGAAGTTACATATTCCACACAGCAGTCTTTAACCCCTTTAAAGACGAAGCGCAGACTTCTTTATTTAAAGACCCAGTTCGTACCGCGCAGTAAACACTTTTCATCTCGGTTATAAAAACCAATTAGTTTATGCTGTAAGTGGCCCAAGTCGCTGTTTGTTCTCAGATAAATACAAAACACATAAATACAGTGTGGACAGAGCGTACAGTGGTTGAATGTTAAACCGGTTGGTGCATCACGTAACCAGTAGGCTGTAAAAGGTTAAGGTGCTTCCCGAGGAGTGCCTATTGACAATATAATGTCCGGTAGTTTCGTTGTATACCGGCCGGTCTAAGTATAAAGAATTAACACTTTCTGTCCTCAGAATGCACTTACTTATTTTTTATAAATATCCCAACAAAATTGTGGGCCTGGATAGCTCAGACGGTATAGCGACTCGCTACGGGCTGGAAGGTCCGGGATCTAATCCCGATGGGGTCGAGATTTTCCGCATCTGTCCAGACCGACCCTGGGGTCCACCCAGCCTCCTTGAATACCGGGTCTTCCCCGGGGGTAAAGCGGCCGGGTCGTGGCGTTGAACATCCACCCCAATCTAGCGCCGAGGTTAAAAAAGAGTAGAGCTATACCTCTACTCCCCATCTGGGCCTTCGTGGCCTGTTCTTGGGTGACCTTTACTTTTACCTTTTATCCCAAAAATGATTCCCCTTTGCAATATTAGCTGATTGGTTTTAATAAGCAAGAAGGAGAGTGTTTACTGCGCGGTACGAACTGGATCTTCAACTATAATTACAGAAATGGTAAATATGATGTATCATTTCCACCATTTGCAGTTCTATATGTTCTAATGCTAGCCTGATGATGACCTTGCGAGGTTGAAATCTATAGCTGTGTCAAAGAGTATAGAAGTTTAGTTGTGTCCACGGTGTTGTCGTTACTCACTTCATCCATTCAATACAATTTGGTATAATGATATTATTATTATTATTATTTAAATTAAACCCGTTGCTGTAAAGTTACAGGTAATAAAGACAAATTGTACGCTTTAGCATTCACCAGAAATCAAAATTCTGCAGCCCTTCGTTCAGGCCACTACTGTGACCATCTGCTTCTACATTTTCATTTTTATACTAATATCAGAAGGTCGAGCGGTCGTACCCTGGAAACCTTCCAAAAAATGATGCTGTTTCTCCCTCCCTCCCTATATAAACCTGTCTCTCACTAATTCCACTTTCTTCTATCCTTCCACTGCTTCATCTCTGTCCGTCTCTCTGTCTTGTCTTCGTCTTCAAAGGGTTAACTATAAATAGGAATTAGGCATGCAATGTGTAACCTGTTTCAGAGCTGGAATGTTAGACTCGACATGTGGATGATCTGACATCCGCAAGTGATGTACTGCATCCGATTACAACAGTGCCTCTCGCCGGAAATTGCTATACGCCCCATCTTTTGAGTGCGAGGCGCAACTTGGGCAACTAAGACGATTAGATAAAGATGCTGCTACTATTTATACAAGGCTGTTATTCTCGAGCTAACTCCGTCATGAGACGAATGCGATTCGCAAGTAATCTGCATGCGTTCTCTGACTGCAGTACATGTGGAAGATTCGTCTCACCAAAGACCTAATGTCTATGAGAGTAATCGGGTCCAAGAAAAGACTGCCACAAGACGAAACGGTGCAGTCTCCAGGTGTTTTATGGTATGAGCTGGAAGGCGAGCTAAACCTTCTTCTGGGGTTCTCTGAGGAGTAAGTCTGTGCCAAGGTGCCTAGGCGCCTGAGATTTGTTATCTGTGAAACACACTTTTCTAAAACTGAAGGCAGTAGGTTCATTCTAAACCATATGTCTCTCTGCCATACTTCATGGCGTTATATCCCAATAATGTTCGTATAGCGACTCGTTACGGACTGGAGGGTCCGGGGATCGAAATTCGGTGGTTGTGAGATTTTCCACACCCGTCTATACTGGCCCCGAGACCTACCCATCCTCGTGTGAAATGGGTATTGGGTCTTCCCTGAAAGAAAATTTGCGGGGGCGTAGCGTTGATCATCCACTCCAGTTTAGCACTGATGTAGAAAAATGCGTGGATTTATAACCGTACATCTCCTCCCCCACATCGGTACGTTCTTGGCATGCACTACGGTGAACTTCACCCTCACTTCACTTCTCAGTAATCTTGAGTGTGCCTCAGGTTCAACCATTGTGTACAAACTGTACGTGCAACAGTAATGTCTCTTGAACACGAATTTGTTTGAATAGTCCATGGTACAGTACAGTACATGTTGTCCTGAATTGTGTTTACAGGTACACCCCATTGCTTCTTTTCAATTCTTCCTCAATTTATTCTTAAATAGGAGATGTATCACTGGATGTATTTCCTACATGCCATTAATAGTGAGTGTCAGTACGATTGCTGAATGTCTTCGGACAGATTGCAACATTCTGGGAGATAAAAATACTTTATTCTGTGTACTTTTCATATTTCCTAATTCCCCCCTTCATCTTTAACCTAATTTTTTCCTTTCCAAATTCCTTCGTTCATTTTCCTTAGTTTTTCCCGATTTCTCTTTTTTTTGGTAAACGGTAAAGGTAAAGGTGAAGTAATCCTTGTACAGGTCTGTTACAGGCCCTTAGGGTTCTAGGAGGTTGAGGTTCTCAGATTTCAAGACAGTCGGTACATGAAGGTCGTAAGGTTGTTAGTCCTATGCACCGGCCGCCTTTACCCCGCAGGACATACTCCTGGTGCTCATTTCTTTTTGAGGTTAAGTCGACCCCAGGGCCATAGTGCGGCCGGAAGAATTATGGCAATGACAAATTTGTAGCGCAGTGCCTGAACCAACTGCGACACAGCATGTCCCGTTTTTGCAAAAGGTGGAAAGGTATAGTTCTCCCCAGACCATGCCACGCAGCACAGGCACAGCTCTAGTCTATCTTTAACCTCGGTACTAGATGGGTGTCGGTGTCCAACGCCACGACCCGCCCACTTTACCCCTGAGAAAGAGACCCGGTACCCACTGTACAGGAAGCAGGGAGAGCCTCAGTGTCGGTCTGGACGGGTACGGAAGATATTGCCGCCACTCGGATTCGGTCCCCGGACAGTCCAGCTAGTAGCGAGTCGCTTAAACGGTTTATTGATTTTGTTGGCACAGACTTAGAGAACGTAACTTTGGTCTGGACTCCAGAACAAAGGGCTGACTGTGTGTGATGACACAACGCCAGGTGCCTAACGAGCTGCCGAATAGCGACAGATAGAGGCGTGCGTGTGTGCTCGTCTTTGAGGTTAAGGGCAACAATGCCGCGTATTGGACATGTTTAGAACTTGTTGGGGAAAGCTAACTAGACAGTGTAGCTTGGACGGTACATAAATGAACATTGGGAAGGAGCAATGGCAGGATAATAAATGAGAAAGGAAGGTGGAATTTGCAGGAAAATAAACCCATCTCACCGCTACTTTCTCACCACATGTCCCACATATGCTGCCCTGTGACTGCTGTCTTATACAGGACGTTCGAAAAAAATCGGCGTGCATTTGAGCACTATTTAATATAGTACAAATAACAGCAGAATATAAAAGGCAAGGGGTGTTTTCCCAAGACATGCAGGTCGTCAGCCCTACCAGTTGTGCTCAATTACCACACCCTGCCAGTTCACTAAGAAACGACTGTGGTCCTAACAGCCGCGCAGTTAGTTTTCGACACATTCCGTATATGTACAGCTACTTTGTCAAGGACTGAGCAACTTGTGGGTCGTGACCTTTACTTACCAACTTCAGAGTGCGTATTGCCTGGCTTGCCTACTGTGTATCGCGACTGTCTGATACAGAACGTGCCGTCATTTATATCTCCCCGATCGACAATGGCAGTGTAAGGCTATCAGGAAGTTAACTCGGCAGTGCTAAAAAATAACGATAACTTTGACAATGCGATGAATGGAGTAATGAGTGAAGGATAAATATCAATCAGTTTCATATGTCAGAGCCATGCTCGCTGCAATGTCGATTTCTTCTTCCAAAACCTAAAGCCAGAATCTGTGTGCTTTAAAGAAAGCTGTCAGAGTTCTCTGCCCTTTGCCACTGTTTGACATCATCTGATAACTGCTAAAATTACTCGTACGTACATTATGCCGAATGTCGTTCAGTTGTGGGTAATCCCTCATGATTTGTACTAAGTACTTCCCATAGAGAGAAATGAGTACCAGGAGCATTTACTGGGGGTAAAGGCGGCCGGTGCATAAGGCTGACAAACTTACCACCATCCTGTGCCGTTGTCATGAAATCTGGGAACCTTAACTTCCTGGAACCCTCTGGGCCACTCCAGGCCTGTAACGGGACTGATTTACTTCCCAGAGAACGGTGGTGTAGACTAGACTAGACTGCGGGCTAGACGATCCGCACTTCGGTTCCCGGCAGGCAGACCGACTCTCGGGCCCACCCAGCTTCTTATTCAGTTCGTACCAGAGGTTTTTCCCTAGGGATAAATCGGCATGGATGAAGTTGACCACCCATCACCATCTAGGGCTTAGGGTAAGAACGAATGGAGTTATACCTCCCCTTCATTTTATGCTTTCATGTCGTTAGACTGGGAAACTTCACCTTTACTTTGACTTTTATCATAGACCGGTTCTTCCGTCTCAGTTTTGTTCGTTGTTGTTAGTTGCTCCTAACGCATACCGAGACATAGCACCTTAAGTTATGTCAAGGATAGTGCCGTCCACATTCCCATATCTCATTCAGTTATCTTATCTTTCGACTGTACGCAAACTGTGTTATTTGACTAAGCTATCAATTACCGCTATTTTTATTTAACTGCGGTATCAGTTGCTACGATTTTATAGACTGTGATGGATATTAGAATGATTATGGAGCATTGATAGAATGATATTGACAGATGCCCGAACTGCTTTGGTGGAGGGGGGGGGGAACATTTTCGGCGCCATTCTATCCACCAAAAATCCCATATGGAATGGCCTGGGATTGAGTCCGGTCTCGTCGGTGATATGCCGGGGATATTTGCGTGCTACTGGCAAAAGCCAGGTAACTTGCTTATGTCAGCACTACATAAATTTAAAAAAAAAAGTTAAAGTGTTCCCGTTACAGGCCCGGTGTGGCCCAGAGGGTGGGTAGAGGTATAGCTCTACTGTTCCATGACCGCAGCACTAGAAGGGGGTGAGTGGTCAGCAGCATGCCTTGGCCGTACTGTACCCCAGGGAAAGACCCGGTACCCATTGTACAGGAGGCTGGGTGGGCCCCAGGTCCGGTCTGGACGGGCGGAAAATATCGTCTCCACCGAGATTCGATCCCGAACCGTCCAACCCGTAGTCAGTCTCAATACTGACTGAGCTACCCGGCCCACAAATAAACTGTACAGAACAGTTATTCAGAAGGTCATAATTCCTTAGCTAGATAAGACGCCTTGCGTGGATCCGGAACGCTCAGCGTTGTGTTCGCGGTGGAGCTCCTGCAGGCCCTAACAACTGTTTTTGCACGTTACAGCAGTTTGTTATGAAACACGGTATCTACGGTACAAAACATGGGTATCCAAACCTTTTAAAGGACAAACGGCCACACCCGTTATTGTGGTCTGGTTCGCGGGCCACACGTGGAAAAATAGCAGCAAGTGGGATACATAACCACCGTAGTTATTGTGCAATTTCTGTAGTATATACACAATTTAGAAATGTGGCCGGGAGCCACATTTTGTAAAAAAAACAGCTTGTTGTGCGCTTTCGCAGAATTGCGAAAAGTGACTATTAGCTTCCTCATGTCTGTCTGTCTGTCTGTCTGTCCTTTCCTTTGTTCGCATGGAATAACTCGGCTCCCACTGGACAGATTTTTATGAAATTTAGTGTTTGAGTATTCTTCGAAAATGTGTCGAGAAAATTTAAAATTTCCTTAAAATGTGACAGAAATAACGGGCAATTTACTTTCCTTCACTATATCACCTATTCAGTCTACACCACGTATTGAGTCTACACACGTATTCAGTTCACACCACCTTTTCAGCCTCCACATCTTATTCAGTCTACACGATATATTCGGTCTACACCACGTATTCAGTCTACTCCACGTATATATTCTACACAATGTATTCAGTCTACACCACCCATTTAGCCTACACTATCTATTCATTCTACACCATGTATTCAGTCTACACTACGTATTCACTCTGCATCACGTATTTATTGTTCGAGACCCATGAAATCAGTCTACGAGACCCCATGTAGTCAGTCTACGAAAACCTGTGTAGTAACTTAACAAGACTTTTGGACATTCTACAACGTGTCACATGATGGATGACCTTAATCTTCGCGTTCATTGCCATGAGAAGCAAAGTTCATCGAACAAACTTCCTTCTATGACGGTTCGTAAAAAGCAGACACCTCGTGTTTTGTGACCTTCACATCTACACAACGAGCTGCGTATCGGCATTCAAAGGACAGTAGAAACCTCTTCGACGGACGATGACACTGCGTAGCAACAGTGTGTGTACGACTTTGGATTACAGCATTACAGATATGCTTATAGTTGCTGCCAATGTGCCGTGCGATTGTAACGACCTTGGTGGCGTAATGCAGACTCAGTTTGTGAAATCACGGGTATTTAATCAAGTGCCCCACGCAACTTAGCCTTCTGAGGCAGCTATTTCTGTTGACTTTCCCCATAATTCCTCGTCTCTGTCTGATCGGTGTGCTTTGTAAAGCACCTCAATACACGTCTCTGCTATTTCAGTGCCACCGGAAATTCCAGACACCATGATGCGGTTTATTCGAAACTGTTCCTATTTTTAGGTCTTTATGTTTTGTTTTTTGTAGGCGCAAGCTTACACTGACGGTTCTTACAGCTGTCTCCAGTTACGTATCCAAATGTAATAAATTGTTTACAGATGTCTTGCTGCAGTTACAGATCGTGTAACTTCAAAGAAAACTGGCGAAATTGTCGTCCACGTCAAGTGACAGGAAATAAATTTTGTTGGAAGGATTACTATGTAAATCAATAAGAATTTGAATGTGTAACTAGTCAAATGTGCCGGTCCCAGTAGCCGCGCGGTGTAAGGCGTAGGTCTGCGGCCGCTCGCCTGCTGAGATCGTGGGTTCGAATCCCACTGGGAGCGTGGATATTTGTTGTGAATGTTGTGTGTTGTCAGGTAGAGGTCTCTGCGACGAGCTGATCATTCTTCCAGAGGAATCCTGCCGACTGTGATGCGTTGTTGTGTGTCGTCTAGAAACCTCAAAAATGAGGAGGCCATGATCCGCGTTGGGCCGCAGCGCCACAAAAAAAAAAAAGTCAAATGTCCATTGAGATTTCATCAAGAATTTAAATTTAAAGGTACAATTGTGCTTGTGCTTAATTAAACGCCACTCGCGGAAGGCGTGTCGGGATTTGACGTATAATTCCACATATTATCAATCTCAGCGCTAAATTGAGGTGAGTGGTAACTCCAGGAGAAAAATCCCCGTCTGTACCCAGTAAATGGAACCTCGGTGGCACAGTGGTTAAGGTGCTGTGCTACAAATCGGAAGGTCGCTGGTTGGATCTCAGTTGGTGTCATTGACATAAAATCCTTCCGATCGCACTATGGCCCTGGGGTCGACTCAGCCTCTGACAGCAATGAGTACCAGGAGCATTTCCTGGGGGTAAAGGCGGCCGGTGCATAAGGCTGACAACCTTACCACCATCCTGGGCCGTTGTCATGAAAACTGGGAACCTTAACTTCCTGGAACCCTGTGGGCCACTCCAGGCCTGTAACGGGACTGCTTTACCTTTTTACCCAGTAAATGGAAGGTTGTATGTGCACCAGAGTAGATTTAGAGAAGATAAATAATCTTGATTATGCCGGGCATCGAACACCAATTCCTCTGTCGTCAATCCCTTAGCATGTTCACTGTATAGACTGAGGTATTACTTTCTGTGCAGGAAGTTAAGTTGCAGTAACAGTTACTTAAAAAAAACAGGAAGGCTTGTTTCAGGTGTTGGCCAAAAAATCGCTCGGTGTTTGGATTTTGTTTTCATGTGTAATCACCCTCATTTTCATTGGATTTAGTCCAACTATTCACACGTTTCCTGATTATATTACAATAAAATGTTTTCTATTGGCTGTTGAGCCATTTATGCACCGATTCTTTTCAGTGGCTGGTGGCCATTTTAGATGTAGTTTCGTCAGTGCCGCTTGTTCTTCCCTATTCGCTCGCAGATCTCCTTGATTTAAACAAGAGTTTCAGTTTGTGGCCGCTCAGAGCGCTGCTCGTTAACACTCCTCTGCATTCCGTTGATTCTTTCCACACATTCGTAAATTTCCCGTACCAGTGGCGAAATATAAATGAGGGAATAGCATTCAGGAAGCTGCTTACTGGTAACATGATTGCAGAATTGAGAAAAGTATGTACCGTTGCATAGGGACCGCGGTGGAACAGTGGCTAAGGTGCTGTGCTACAAATCGGAAGGTCGCTGGTTAGATCCCAGCCGGTGTCATTCGAATTTTTCGTTGACATTAAATCCTTCCGATCGCACTATGGCCCTGAGGTCAACTCAGCCTCTAACAGAAATGAGTACCAGGAGCATTTCGTGGGGGTAAAGACGGCCGTTGCGTAAGGTGACAACCTTACCGCTATCCTGTGCCATTGTCATGAAATCTGGGAACTTTAACTTCCTGGAACCCTCTGGGCACCTCTCGGGCCTGTGACGGAACTGATTTACCTTTTATGTACCGTTGCATGTAGGATTCAGTGTAAATGGGAATACTAGCTGACGAACACATCACTGAGTATAGAAGGAGATAAGACATAGGATTTGTGCGGGATTGATAGGGGGGGGGGCATAGCTTAGACCTAGAAATAAACGCACAGAGCGAGAGCTGAAAAGTAAAATAAACGCTTGGCAATAAGACCAACAGTCCATTAAAAATGTCGAATTTAGTATCGATATAAGAGATGTGCACTGCGGGACACTTGATGTCAGCAGGCGCACTGCTCTTGTGTAATGTGATGCAGCAAATAATTTTGTTTATTTATTAACAATATTTCTATGTTACTTTGTCGCCGAACCGAATGTTAGTTCAGAGTAAATTTGATGACACTTTTTTTCTGCCTACTTAGTGAATTCCATCAGTCAATCAGTCTCCCCCTTCGTGACAAACTAAAGGAATTCTTCTTCTTTTTCTTCTTCTTCCATTGGCACTACAGCCCACTGTGGGCTTTGGTCTGTCGAACAATTTCCTTCCATTTTTTCCCCATCTGCCACCAACTCTCCCCATCTTCTCACTCCCAGCACTTGAAGATCTCTTTCTATTTAATCTTTCCATCCTTTCCTGGGTCTTCCCCTTCTTCTCGTCCCTTCCAGTTCTTGAGTGAAGATCTTTTTGGGTATCCTATCCTCCTCCATTCCCTCTAGTTGACCTTTGCCCTTTTATCCATTTTACTATGTTTTCTCCTTTGCTCATCTCTTGTAGCTCTCGACTCGACCGACACTTCCATTCACCGTTTTCATATTTAGCACCATATATTCTTCTAAATATTTTCCTTTCAAAAATTAGCAGAGCTTGTTCTTCTTTCTTCGTCAACGTCCAAGCTTCCGCTCCATACGTCACTACCGGTCTTATTATTGTCTTATATAACAAACTAAAGGAATGCACCACGGCCACTTCCGTTTCGTATCCTCTTCAATTCGTCGTTCTAAATAATTCTGATTTTTATTTCTGCAGTCCTGAGTAAAGGAAAACCATTGAAGGTCCTCACAACAAATTACTGCCGTTCACGTACAGAAGTCCATGTATATTGACATGCCAACAGTGAATATATTGTTATTTTCTTTATGTCCGTTTGAAATATGCTGGAGACTCCATTTTATTTACTTTCTTCTACATAGAAGATTGTATTACATAAACATACATTTGTCTTAGTCGTGAGTAGTAGATGTTGCTCGGCTATCAGTGGCGTAACCAGGAATTTTGTTCTGGGGGGGGGGGGGGGGGGGGGTCCAAAAAATCCATTTAAAGCAGGGGGAAGGGGGGAAGGGGGACCGGGGGGGGGGGCCCCCCTGGCCGGGGGTGAG
>Ga0131853_10016192_pt1 | contig 13615 bp, 11 predicted proteins | sample TergutLab28metaG_FD_92764 | JGI IMG/M metagenome (GOLD analysis project Ga0131853, IMG submission 92764) | Labiotermes labralis P1 segment gut microbial communities from Petit-Saut dam, French Guiana - Lab288 P1 (version 2) (version 2) | ecosystem: Host-associated > Arthropoda: Insects >... | reverse complement strand
GTGGGATGTGGGGGGGTGGGGGGGGGGGGGGGGGGGGGGGGGGAAGGAATACATGTTGCAGGCTTTCGCTGTCATCATGGCACGAACGTAAAATACGCAGGCGTATCAGTGAAAAGTCTTATTTATATTAAAAAAGACTTATTGTATGGTTAGGACATTTTTTATCCATCGCATAACGAAGCACTGGGATCGTCATCTTTAACTGCACATCTCGGTTCACGTATATTCATATTCTGGGTCCCAGTGGCAGAAATGCCTTTTGTCCATAAGAAACTGCGCTGAAACTGTCTGCTTTTGACTGGAATTCTTGTTTGTTTGGAAATTAGCTATTAATTGAGTGGCAATATTAATGCACCGACAAAGACCGGAAAGGTGGTTTGGTAGATGTCGTGGGTGACTATGATAATAGATCGAGAGATGTGAAGATTCGGTCAGCCGCCCGTAGTAGCAGGTAACTGCAATGCAGAATCGTGCATCGTGAAACGCCGTTAGAACTGCGCGATGTCAGTTATGGGGACAGAGTGACGGATGTTGCCAGAGTAGATAGTGGGTAACTACATAACATTGGAACATAGCCAGTATTCCCGTCACAGAACCCGGTAAGACGGACGTCTTTACCACATAACCGATGTCCACCCACCTGTATTTCCTTTGACGTCCTGCGGATGCCTTGGCATATCTACGATAACGGTAAAGGTGTTACATGCCAATTGTTACTGCGAGTGGCCCGTGAAAATAATGTGTATTGGCGTTTTAGGACATTCGAATTGTTTGGGCAGATGCAGTATCCATGTGAAATTCAGGTATGGGTTTTAGGTACGTCAAATAAACAACCCTCTCTGACGTTAAACGCTGCGTGTGTTTTGTTTGGTGGGACTTGGGATTATCGTTACGTAAATGTCTAGAATCTGACTGGTTGCCGCACATCTTTAAACTGTGAATTTATATATGTCGTATTATGGGTGCGTCATTGGGATTTTCGAAAACTGAATTCCTAAACTTACGGGCAGAAGACCGCATTGTCAACCACACGAATCCATTTATATTGCATGATTCGCTTATATACGTGCAGTTTGTGGTAAATAAATGTGACGCTATTCTTCCGCTGCTTCTGCCATGCATTATGTCGCTCTTCACTCAACGGTATCGCCAACAGCTAAGATATTGAGGGTATTCATGTTAAAGTCTTCAGGAATGTTAGCATTCACTGCCACATTGTAGATATGTCTGATAGAACTTATCCCTGTGAACATGGTTGGCATGATTGCTACATCTTCACGCCACAGTTTATCCTCATTCTCCAGTATTAGATATGAAGCCACACTTTATGGCAACTTTGTGTATTCCTGTAGTAATTTGCAATTCATTGGTATTTTGACAGAATTCGAATGTATCGTGTAGGGCCTAGAGGAGACGTTTGAGACAAGCAGCGCAGGATAGGGATGGATGGAGAAGAGTAGCTAGGGAGTCGCTTATCCTCCTTGGATAGTGGAGTCACAGAATAATAATAATAATAATAATAATAATACCGTTACGAGAATTTACGTGAAACCGATGTTAATGGTATTAGAATGTAAACTTTACCACATCGAGAAGTCTTATTGTCAAGAGCGAGATGTTCCCACAACTAAACTTATAAAAACACGCATACTCCTGTGACAGGAAAACCCACAGTCATATTGTTGACATATTTATAGTTAGGAAACAGTATTCAAACCCGATCTTCCACAGGCGTTAAGTGTAATACTCATCACTATCTGGTGGGTGCAGAAGTTCGGTAGAGGTTGTTGATAAATAAAGAGAAACGCTAAAGTTTGACATGGACGCATACCATCTCAAGAATTCAAGTAATGTGACGAAATAACGAATATCATGTTACGGCCTCAAATAGGATTACATCTTTGGAGATATTACATTACAATGAGGGCATCGCTATTGCTTGGGGAAGTATTATAGGGAATATCAAGTTTTCAGCCAAAGAGTCTTAGGTTATTGTGTATTGAAGTTTTTAGATTTAAGTAAGCTATCCATGTTGCCTGGGTACAGGATCCAAAGCAGATTAATGTAGATAATTTGAAAAATTTCAGACGTAAAACTAGAAGACATGTTGGTGACTCAGTGAGCCGAAGGAATCGATGAGCTCGAAATAAAGAGTATCAACAAGAATATTCGAGACTCGTACAGAGGCTTGAGCATAGTTGTCAACCTAAGACCAAATTGGCAAAGGATGAGAAGGTTATTGTACGTGCTGTTAATGATATTAGATATACATGCATCCGAAACATTAGTATTCGAGCCTTAGTGCCTTTGATGTTGGGGTTGCGGTTGAAAAGCTGATTCACTAACAGTGGATCACATTCCGACAGAACTGATCCAAACAGGATATGAAATATTACGTTATCAGGTCCATGAAGATATTAGTTGCGTTTGGAATACAGTATTTTTTATGAAGGCGATGCACCTCAGGTATTGGAGAAATTCGTCACATTTAATGCAACTCGCAGGTGTATCATCGTGTTCACAAGCATCCTGTAACTTGTCTGTGTCCTGAACCAGATTAAACCAGTCCACTTTCCATCTCATCCAATTTCTTTACGACTCATTATAATCTACCATTTGCGCCTATTGTTCTAGTGTATCTTTAGGTTTCCCCACCAAAACCGTATAAGAACTTCTACTCTCCACATGTTCCATGTCTCACCTATTTCATCCTCGATATGATCACCCTAATATTACTTGGTGAGAAGTATATATTATGAAGCTCATGGCTATGCAGTTTTCTCCATCCTCCAGTTCATCCTGTCAAACCCAGATATCTGCCTCAGCACCATGTTGTCGAAGACGCACACCCTGTGTTCTTTCCTCGGTGTAAGCGGCCAGGTGTCACAGCCGTGTAAAACAACGGAGTTATAGATGTGCATATTTGAGTTAAACTGTATTGGAATCTGATGGTGGTATATGCCTTACTGAAGTAATTTTCTTTGGACTTCGTTCAACGTGTATTTTTAATGGAGTACTATGTTTCGGAAGCCGGCTGTGATTCCGTCTTTGCGAAAGCATTCAGCTTGGTGCACCCCTTATAAAGAGCAGTTCTCAGTCACGGGACACCATAGTTCAGTAAACTTAAGATACGCACCTGAGACCAGGTCTTGTCCATGGCTAGTAACGGGAACATGGCTATTAAAATTTAACAAGTAGGCAACGTACGTATAAACGTAACATAGAGGTGCGTTCACGAAACCATTGTTGCCGTGGAAAAGCGATGAATGTTACATTTCCCGAGTGTGTGTGTGTGTCGCCTTACTGTCGTCTGTGGCCTGTCTGTCTGTACCAAGTTTCTCCGTACTATCTCATAAAGGGCACGGTTTTCAGGGGGGGGGGGCGGAGTTGTTAAACATAAAATGTATGTTTTGATTTTCTCTACAACCTTTGAAACATTTCTTATTCTAAGAAGAGATCAGCGAGATATGCGAGTACGTAGGTCTTCACATAAAGTACTCGTTACTCTTGTTAGATTTTAATGAAACTTTAGTATTCTCGATAAATTTTCGAAAAATACTCATATCAAATTTCATGACCATCCAGTGGGAGCCGAGTTCCATGCGGACATACGGACATGACGAAGCTAATATTCTCATTTCGCAACTTTGCGTATGCGCCTCAAAATTAACTATGTGGTTCATTTAGTTAAAATTTCTAATTTTCTATTTGTAGTTTAATGCTGTCGTTCGGGGCTGCTTTTTTATTAGTGGATGGCAGATTTCATACGTACGTAACTTCGCTAAGGAGCTTTTACGTTTTGTTCGGAATTGAAAGTTTGATGTAATTTCCTGATTTACGGAACATACGAGTAATTTGAAAGTTCCGTATTGACCAAAATATTAGCAGACACAGCTTCTTCGGAAGATATTTTATAGTAGATTGATTTAAACTGACTTTTATAGCTTTAAATGCCATTTTCTATTTGTGTTTAGGTTTGTACAGCTAGTTGTAGTCAAGCCACGAGCTCGTATTAGAAAGGACATAGATATTTTTTGTTTGTAATGTGGCATGCCGGTAGGTGCAGTGTAGCGAGGTCGCTGAGTAGTTTGAAATTGACCAGTCCGTGCGGTAGGCTGGTGTTTCCATAAATTCACGTTACAGTATGTACGCTGGATCCTGTGTCATGTAATTAGCGGGCTACAGATACGTCGAACTACACGAAATGTGGAGTCTCTTCACTTCTATAGGTTTTGCACCACCTCTTTACTTACCTGGGGAACCTTCATTACGGAATGCAACGCTTCTGAGTACAGTGTGTTGCACCATATTTTCTAATGTTGCGTTTTCCCACACAAAACTGCTGCATTTCGTTTACAAAAGGAGGGTTCAAATGCAGAGCGGAAATTGCAGTGTGCCTTACTGTTCCGTACATTTGGTGATTTATGTAACGACAGACTCAGTAGCGAAGATTCTGTAGAGTAGAATTATAGAGTGATTGGTGAATAGTGAATTGGAAAATGCGTTGAAGGAAGCGGTCGTGGTCTAATTTGAGATATATATTTGTTAGGAAGATGAGGAAAATCACGGAAATCATCATTTAAGAAAGTCTGCCGACTCAAGTTTGAACCTGAGATATCCCGAATATGAACTGCTCCCCACCACCGCGACCTACATTGCTACTAACTACGTAGAACAGAGTCCTTCTTGAGAAGCTAATATAGTACTTCAGCTAGTCAAGAAATTCCCTGCGTTTAGTGAAACCGTAAGGTTCATTGCCTTGCGCTTACAAGAGCCGGTCACTTGTCCTTATCCTGAGCCCGTTGAATCCACCTCACGATCCCTATGCTAGCCAGATTAATCCAGCGCACGCACTCCCATCCAATGTATTCATGTTACGTTGTACATACATTTTAATATTATCCTCCCATCTACGACAGGTCTTTTATGTGGTTTCTTTTCTTCAGGTTTTCCCATCAACACTATGTATGCATTTATCTTCGCCTCTTATGTGTCATGTGCCCCGCCCATCTCGTCATCCCTGATTTGATCACGCTGATAATGATGAGAAGTACGAATCATTAAGCTCAATCTGTTATTATTATTTTTTTTTGCAGTATCCTATTGCTTGTCGCTATAAAGCCCAGATATGCCTCTCATCACCCTATTTTCGGACATGTACAGACTGTGTGTGTTCTTCCGCTAATGGAAGGACCAGTTTTCACACTTACACAACAGGAGGTGTGTATTTTAATCTTCGTATTCTCAGATGCCAAACGAGAAGACAAAAGATATTTAACCGATTGGTAGAAGGCATCTAATTAGTATAGTTTAATCTGCTCGTAATTTTTTTATTCATGCCATTTAGATCTGTTAGTGTCGTTCCCATGTATACGAACTTTGCCACAGTTCAAAAGGATTTGTTAGCCGTATTTATGTTGTTATGTCCTGCATTCTCTTCGCTGCAGCAATATATGCACGTACTTAGTTTATCAGTCTTCCAGAGCAGCCTCCTTGTTAGCGACTAATACAGCTTCGGCGTTATGCACTGTGTCAAAACCCGGAAGACTGCAGCTGAATATTCCAAGTCGTAATGCCTACAGCTTGTTTGAGGCTTAACATTTGCTCTTTATTTCGGTATTTTTCTCATGATAACAGAAGACGCAGTCACGTACGAGGAAGAATGTGTTTTGTGATAGTTGTCTTGTCTCTCTGGCCCTCGATGTGAACATTAGAACGGCATCGGAAGTAGAATATGAACTTCCGGTCTATTTTGATTTGTGTGGTTGGACATTGAGAATTTTCAGTAAACGGGAAGCAGAGATGTGCAGAAATCAGATTGACTTGGTCGGGGTGACCGACCAGGAACTGGCATGTGCAATGTGATCCCTGCGGGTTGATCGTGCGTCCTCCCCCTAGGATTGCAGAGTACCGCCTGTTGGCCAGCCGGGTCGACCACGAGTTATTTCAGGAGAGCCGGTCAAACACCATGTAATGTCATACCATTGCTTCGGTTAGCGTAGATAGATAGCATGCTGGCTCTGCCAACTTCACCAGCCGTCCATCGTGTAGTCGTATTTAGAAATTCGGTTAGGTAAGTCCGTCGTGCTTTTATGGCTGTGTGTTGTTTGATCCGGTCCGTGCGTGCTGGATTTAGTTGTATAAAACGCAGTTTCCATTTGATTTTACACAATTTGCAACGAGGCGATTCTAGTACTTGTTGCCCTAACGACATCTTACACGGTCCCAAGATAGACATGTAAATTACAGTAAAGCTAATGACACGCCGTAGCTGGAATTGAGATACTAATGCAGCTGATGTGAGTGAACGTGTGCTGCGTAGTCGAGACGTTCCCAGTTCGAATGTTGATCGGAAGAAAGAATGTCTTCAAAGATTCAGTTCGAAATTTTTTATTTCCTTTCAGACCATAGTAGGCGTACATTGAAAAGGCCGGTACTACTTGCCCCCAGCCTCCACAACTTACTACTGACAAACGTACTAATATGGTTTATTTACGATTACGCGCATTATTATTATTATTATTATTATTATTAGTGTGATTATCTAGCGGCCAGTATATTAACCTTAGTTTTCAGAGGATTCCGGGTTCGATCCCGGCTGTCGTCACTGGTGTTTGTAAAAGAATACTTATTTGTAGATTGAACAGTACATTGACAAATGATCACGTGAAGTCGGGAGCAGGACTAGCGCCCGAAAAATTGTGTATTCCAAATACACATACAATGGACGTTGGCCAACGTGATACGGGTACGATGAATCAAAGATGGTCGTAAGCCTAAAAAGAGCAGTCTCTGTTTGATTTGTGCTCGGAACGCGTTCGCACTGGAAAAATGTTTGTGGAACCCCTGATAAGATGCGTATATTTGAAGCTAAAACACTAGACCGCAGGTAAGATTAACAATAAATAAACGTTTAACAGTGAGATCAGCGTATTACGATATTTAGTTGTATATATTTAGAAGCACGTCGCATTCCATGTATAGGAATAAGATGGGCAATGAGCTTATAACGTAAAATTTTGCGCTCTTTTTCGATATTTAATGTCGCCATCATCAGTAAAACATATTCAGGTCGACCTTTGAGAGGCCCTATATTTTTCTAGATTTTAACAAAATGTGGATTTTTTGACACATTTTCATAAAAGTCATCCGTATGAAAATTTCACGGCAATCTGTCCAGTGGCAGCTGCGCTGATAAACGCGGACATACGGACGGACGGACATGACGACGGTAGTAGGGGCTTTTTGCGACTGTGCGAACGCGCCTAAAAATGAAGCTTAAACACTAAGCTGCCTAGTATTTTTCATAGGCAGGATATTGCACTTGCTGTTTTCTGAGAATTTTGCTTGAGATTCAGTAATGATCCAACGTGTTAGATTTTCTCAGCAGAGATGCTAAAGATTGGAGTCTTATGAGATCTGATGCTGTGTCATGATAGTCACTGACTTTTCGGGTGTGCCTGCTGCCATCGTATCCTGTCCCGAGGTTGGAGGTAGCATGCTCCTTCGAAACGTGGCAGCTGTTTGCAAGTAGATATGGCGTCGTATCTCATAAGACTTGAATGTCTTTCAGTATTGGTGTTGATAACTTCGTTCATTTCCGGTTGAAATTTCTACTGGCATTGCCCTGCTTCGAAATAAAATATTTGGAGATTCCTGTGGTTAGATGCACTTGTAAATCGAGTTAGTTAGGCCTGTGGTTGAAACGTGAACATATAAGGTTATCCGTCAGCGTTAACGCGGTGGCTGTGACAGCGATGTGTGCCTGCATTCTAATTCTTCGCTTGTTGTGTGAAAAGTACAAGAAGAGTTGACTACAAAGTAAATTGACAACTTTTGATATAAAGGCAGATCTCATGCCGAAGCCTGATGTTGCATGTTGCTTGGTATTGACAAGCATGGTAATGAGAATAATTTTGTTGAAACATGGGTTTTGACAGGTGCAAATGTATGCTCCCTTCACACGGCTGGTTTTATTTAAAATAAGCTTGTAAAAGTGTTTTCCATTGGACCGGACGTTTCAGTAATTCCAGACGATTATCTAGCCGTGTACAGGAATAATATTTTGAGTGATTATAAATATAAGCCAGCGAAATGTACATTTCGTAAATTAGTATTTTAATTTTAATTTTTTGATGTCTTGCTACATGTTTCGAACCCGAGGGTTCATCTTCAGTAAGACGGTTTTATATACAGTTGTGGTTATGGTACGTTTTACTTGCACCACTAAGACTGATGCTTGTAAAACGCATAACTGTGTATATAACCGTCTTCCTGAAGATGAACCCTCGGATTCGAAACGTGTAGAAGACATCAGAAAATTAAAATATTAGTTTAGGAAATGTGCATTTCGTTGGTTTGTATTATACGTTGCAAAAAAACATAAAAAAAATTTAGTGAGATTATATGGCCGTGAGTTTACAGTTTTAGGCGAGTTCGCAGAATTTCGAAGAGTGGCTCTCAGTTCTGTTATGTATGCCCGTCTGTCCGCATGGAGGAACAGCCTCCAATATGGAGATTAGTTGCGAATGTATTGTATAAGCAGTCGTGTACAGCCGGTAAGGGCTGGTCTTCCAGCTTGGAAGTTGGACGAGGTGCTAACAACTCCTCACCATACGAACAGGCCTTGTCGCGAAACAGATTCATGTCCCTCGGACCTGGACTGATCCTTTGTTACGACCTAGGCAGTGGAGAAGGGACATGAGATTTGGTACATGGAATGTAAGGTGCCTGTATAGGTCAGGTTCACTTACAACAGTAACCAGGGAATTAGCAAGGTATAAATTAGATTTGGTGGGTGTGCAGGAGGTTACGTGGGATAAACGGGGCACTGTAAGAGCAGGGGATTATATTTTTATCTATGGAAAAAGAAACAGCAATCATCAATTGGGACAGGGTTGTTTGTACAGTATACCACAGAATAGTATCATCAGTTAAGAGAGTATAGTTTGTAGTGGTAGGATGACATACATAGTTATGAGAGGTTGCTGGTGTAATATCATTGATCTGAATGTGCATGCACCAAGTGAGGAGAAAAAGTGATGAATAAGAACAGAAGGCAGTTTTTATGAGGAACTAGAGCAGGCTTTCGGAAATTTTCCTAGGTACGAAATACAAATTCTGATAGAGTTTAATGCAGAATTAGAGAGAGGGATATTTTCAAGCCGACAGCTGGGAATGAGAATCTACATCAGGATAGTAATGCCATTGGTGTTAGAATAGTAAAGTTTGTTACATCAAAAGTCTAGTTGTTAACAGCACGCTGTTCCTGCGCCGAAACATTCATAAATACACCTGGACCTCTCCTGGGAGAGTACTAACAACCAGATTGATCACATATTGATAGACAGGAGATGGCATTCGAGTATACTCGATGTACGATGTTTCAGGGTAGTTGACTGTGATACTGATCACTATCTGGTGGTTGCAGAAGTTAATGAAAGATTGGCAGTAAGTAAACAAGCAGCACAGAGGTTTGATGGGGAAAGATTTAATCTCAGGAAGCTAAATGAGCTGGATGTTAGGAAACGGTATCAGATTAAGATCTCAAACAGGTTTGCAGCTTGAGAGAACTTAAATGACATCGAGGACATAAATAGGGCTTGGGAAGAACATTAAAGAGTATGTCACAACCTCAGCTAAAGGGAGTCTAGGTCTGCATGAATTGAAGCGGCATAAATCACGGTGTGATGAAGAACGTTTAAGATATTTAGATCAAAGGAAGTAGGCTAAAATGCCGTGGTTGCGGGATCCAAACGACAGCCGTATAATTAATCTTAACAATGTAAGACATGAAGCTAGCAGACATTTCAGGAAGAAAGAGAGGGAATATCTGAAAGCGAAAACTGATTAACTTGAAACTAACTGTAAGATAAAAAAAATCAGGGACTGGTACAAGGGCATCAGTGACTTTAAGAAGGGTTACCAGCCTGGAACTAATGTAGCAAAGGGTGAGAAGGGTGATTTGATTAGAGACTCTCACAGACTTTCACAGTATTTTAGCTAGGTGGAGGAACCATTTCTCTCAGCTGATGGTTGTACATGGGGTCAATGATGTTAGGCAGGCAGAAATACATACAACAGAGCCATTGTTGTCTGAGCCGAGTGCCTTTGAAGCTGAGATGGCTATTGAAAAGCCAGAAAGACAAATTACCTGGTATGGATCAGATCTCAGCAGAGTTGATTAAAGCAGGTGATAGGACAATTCACTCTGAAATCCATAAACTTATCAATTCTGTTGGAATAAGGAGGAATTGCCTGAGCAGGGGAAGGAGTCAGTCATTGTGCCTATTCATAAGAAAGGCGATAAAACAGATAGCAGTAATTATAGAGGCATATCACTTTCGTCATCAACATAGAGAATTTCACCCACCATCCTTCTGTCAAGGTTAACTCCGTATACAGAGGAAGTTATTGGGGATTATCAGTGTGGATTTCGACGTAACAGATTAACTACTGATCATATATTCTGCATTCCATTAAATACGTGAGAAAAATGGGAATAAAAAAAGGCTGCGCCTCAGCTATTTATAGACTTCCTGAAAGCCTGTGTACGATTCAGTTAGTTCGGGGGGGGGGGGCTTGTAAAATGTTCTAATTGAATTTGGTATCCCTTTGAAACTGGCATACTAATAAAAATATGGCTGAATGAAAGCTATAGCAAAGTCAAGGTAGCTAAACATGTGTCTGACATGTTTCCTAGTAAAGGAGGTGCTTCTCATATTTGCTTTAAAGTAGGCCATTAGGAGGTTTCAGGTAAACCAGGAAGGCTTGCAAGTAAATGGTACATATCAGCTTCTAGTTTATGCTGATGTTGTTAATGTATTGGGCGGAAGCTTGCTTACTACAAAGAAATACACAGAAGCTTTAGTTGCTGTTAGTCAGGAGATTGGACTAGAAGTAAATGCTGATAAAACTTAAGTACATGGTCATGTCTCGAGATCTGAATGCTGGACGCATTCACCATATGGAGATTGATAATAGTTCCTTTGAAAGGGTGGAAGAGTTCAAATATTTGGGAAAACCCCTAACGAATTTAAAAATTCTTTTCAGGAAGAAATTAAGAACAGATTGAAGGCAAGGAATGCTTTCTTTCATTCGGTGCAGTTTCTTTAACTATAATTTTGCCATTTGCTTTGTATGGGTGTGAAACTTTGTGTATCACACTGAGGGAAGATTGTAGACTGAGGGTGTGTGAGAACAGGGGGAAGAATGTAGACTGAGGGTGTGTGAGAATAGGGTGGTGAGGAAAATATTTGGCCCAAGGGGGAGGGTGGTATCAGGAGGGTGGAGAAGACTACATAATGAGGAGCTTAATGATCTCTACTCCTTGTCAAATATTCGGGTGATCAAATCGAGAAGAATGAGATGGGCGAGGCATTTAACACATTTGGGGGAGGAGAGATGCACACGGGGTTTTGATGTGGAAACCTTAGGAAAATAGACTACTTGGAAGACCAAGGCTTAGATTGGAGGATAATATTAAGATGGATCTTCAGGACGTGGGATTGGGGGCCATGGACTGGATTGAGCTGGCTCAGAATAGGGACAGATGGCGGGAACATGTAAACGGTGTAATGAATCTTCGGGTTCCATATAATTTCTTAACTAGCTGAGAACTGGTTAGCTTCTCAAGAAGGACTGTGCTCCATGGAGTATGTAAGTCCGTCCGTCCGCATGGAATAACTGAACTCCAACTGATCGGATTTTCATGGACTTTGTATTTGGGTATTTTTCGAAAATCTTTCGAGAAAAATCAAGTTTCATTGAAATCTGACAATAATAACGGGCACTATACCTATGTACCCTTCAGATAACATCCCGCTGAATTCTTCTTACAATGAGAAATGTTTCAGACACGTAGAGAAAATCAAAACACGCATTGTATGTTCAAAAACCTTTTCCCGGAAATCGTGCCGTTTATGAGATAATGTGGAAAAATATAGAACCGAGCAGACTACAGAGGACAATATAATAGGCGCACGTGCTGTACATGCTGGATAACTAAGGCTACAGACACACATTATAATATGTAATACTTACCGCTTTTCCACGGCAACATTGGTTACGCGAACGCCCCGTAATATTACCTTATACGTACATTGCCTATCTTGTTTGATAGAGGCAAAAGTGTGTCAGTGTTGTAAGGAGTGGCTGTGTATACGTGTAACGACGATAACAACATACCAATACAAGCATAAAAGAAAACCTATGACATGTAATATGTGACGTGGTTGAGTTTACAATTTTGTTACTGTTTTTACACTATTTGTGTACTCCTTTTTTGCTTTGTTTTACTTGTGTTGTTAGCATGGTTACACCTTTGTATAACCATTAAATGTGTATGTTACACCACTCGCACATTTTAGATTCTATCAAAATACCATACGCTCAAGAACACAATGTTACCAGTAATAATATTGCAGTGTATGACTTGATAAGCCAATCCCATTGGCCGCATGGTTTCAGACGTGAGTCTGCGGCCGCTGGCTTGCTGGGATTGTGGGTTCGAATCCGGCCGGAGCCATGGGTGTCTGCCTTTTGTGAGTGGTGGGTGCCGTCAGGTAGAGGTCTGTGGGACGAACAGTCACTCGCCCAAAGGAGTCCTGCCGATTGTGGTATATCTGAATGTGGTCGTGAAGCCTCGACAATTAAAGAGGGCTTGGCCCACCAGGGACTGTAGAGCCACCAAAAAAAAAAACTTGCTCGTGGTTTGTAATGGCGAGTTTCTTAATTACAAACGTGTTACGGAGTATATATTTCCATTTGTTTTGTAATGAAACTCAGCGGAATGCGGGAAGTTAAAAATACAAGTTTGACAGCACGTGGAAGAGATGTTGGCATTCCTTTCCCTATATTTGTAGCTGTATTTACTCCACGGAAAGTTCCATGGATCGAACCATTCCACTTCTCCCTCTTGCTGTTAAGGTTTTCCTTCCAGCCTCCGTCCTTATATTCCCCTCCATTAGTCTAGTAGCTGTTGTGTTCACAGGAATGTGGGCAGTGAGGATCATGTGGTAGCTTTCTCTAGATGCAAGCGCTTTGGGCTGGATGGCACAGGATGGAGGGGCAGGTGAAGAATGTAGGGAAGCCTCGAACGCCGTCATCGCCACCTTTCACAGAACTTACCGTTGGCCTCCGTTGTGTCTCCTTCCGGCTGGTTTTATATTTAGGGTAGGGGTTTTCAGCCATGATCTAAACGGTCTCTTCTTTAATTTCTTATCTGTACATGTTATGACGATAATAGGTGATTATGAATGGTAATTAGATGGTCATTATCTTAGGCACCAATTACGTAGGTGTCCTGGGGCTCGGGTACCCCTCTAGCACTTACATCTTCCTTTACCAGCGTAACTTTTAAACGATTTCTAATTTTTAGGCGCGTTCGCAAAAGTTGTGAAAAGGGACTGTTAGCTTTGTCGTATGTGTCAGTCTGCCTCTCCGTATGGAACAGTTCGGCTCGCAGTGGACGGATTTTCATAAAATTTGATATTTGAATATTTTTCGAAAATTTGTCAAAGGAGTATAAGTTTCATTAAATCCGTCAAGAATAACGAGTACTTCACGTGAATACCCATGTTCATTGATGATATCTCGCTGAATTCTTCTTAAAATG
>Ga0131853_10016191_pt1 | contig 13615 bp, 8 predicted proteins | sample TergutLab28metaG_FD_92764 | JGI IMG/M metagenome (GOLD analysis project Ga0131853, IMG submission 92764) | Labiotermes labralis P1 segment gut microbial communities from Petit-Saut dam, French Guiana - Lab288 P1 (version 2) (version 2) | ecosystem: Host-associated > Arthropoda: Insects >... | reverse complement strand
GAAAGTACTAATGTAAAAGTACAATAGATTCAACACTGAAACTAACGATATAAGCACCATGAATAGCAACAACAGAATAGCTGCAACACTGTATTCCCTAGGGACATAGTTTGTCTCAGGAATATAAGTATAAATACCCTGCATAAAGGAGATGTTGTTGTTGATGATGATGATGATAGTAATAATAACATTGCTTACTCCTATATGTTTCGGCAGAACTCCGATATCTTCAGGGTGTATATACACCAATATTTAAAACTCACTAAAGTATAATACATTACAATAGTATTATATATTATATCATAGTGATTTTTGCAGCTGAATTAAAAAATGTAAGATCTCGTAAAATGTGGTTAGCCAGTCCCAGTGACCACGCGGTCTAAGGCGTAAGTCTGCGGCCGGTCGCCTGCTGAGATTGTGAGTTCGAATCCCACCTGGGGCATGAGTGTTCTTCTGTTGTGAGTGTTGTGTGTTGTAAGGTAGAGGTCTCTGCGACGAACTGATCCCTCGTCCAGAGGAGTCCTACCGACTGTGGTGCGTCGTTGTGTGTGATATAGAAACCTCGTGAATGAGGAGAACCTGGCACACTGGGGGCTGTCACGCCCACAAAAAAAACGTGGTTAAGATTCTACATGCTTTGGTATATCGTTGTAGGTTGCGTCATTGTGTACCAACATTTAATCTTTATGTGGATCCGTTATGGATCTTGGTCCTTATGTCGTGTGACGGTGTGCTCTGTGTAGGGGCTACCTCCTACACAGAGCACAACAGCACACATGTCAGGTGAGCGTGCGTATGTTGTTTTTATAAATAAGCAATTTTGTCGGAATACACGGAGCTAATAACGCTAAAATAATATGGTTTACGTTTTCTTCATTTGGTGACCACCAGCTGAAATTTCTATGTTTTGTTTACGAATGCATTTACACCCAGCCCTTATTTTAGGCCGCAGTTACGGTTCTAAAAAAATCGGTGTTAATAATCATTGCGTAAATTAATAATTATACCTCCATAAAATAATGGGTATTAATAAATAAAAATCAAGCAGCCAAAAAGCATGAAAGCGAAAATGTGGGAGCGCAAATTAATAAGTTGTATAAATTGGAAGGGGTCGTTAAAGCAAAAGGGCTAAAAACGTGCGTAAAACAAGTGTTGGGTGTTTCACACTTACTTTCGAAAAATAGACTCTGCTGTTGATTTGCTTTTGTGGTAAATGTAACGCCGTCTTCAATACCCTTCAACACATAGCGTCGCTTTGTCGAGTGGCAGAGTGTTGATATAAAAAATAGTTCGAAGGAAGAGGTTGTGGTTATATTTAGGATACTATACAGGAAACTGTTTTCGTCCAGTGCAAGGCACAATCCCAGAATTTGCCTGGAGCTACTGAAGAGAAACACGAAAGGTCTCAGTCAGGACAATAGGCGCAGGAACAAAATGCAAGACGGTCTCCTTCGAAGTAGAAATCAGAAGTGTTGTAGCACGATTCAACTTGCCCTAAGAACAAAACTCTCGTCATAAATTACTACATGTCTTCAACGGAGACAAACAATTTAGGAAAAAGAACTTTTGGGCTTTGGGCTGCAGCTCTAAAGGCACTTTCAGTATTGTCTTCATCTAATCTGTACACTAGATATCTGGCTTGACATTATTTTCCTGTTTGGTTTGTGCTTATTCAGCGTTCGGCAAGATCAGCGAAGGAAATTTATTGTAGCTGTGATTACTTTGAATTCAGAATTTCAGGCAAATGTGCACGGATTAATATATATCTTATGCAAAATAATTACTTTTAAGTCTAGCTGCTTTCTTGTGAGCTTGGAGAAATCGGTCCGTAGCTCCGTAAGAAAGCACTTCTGGCACAGTTTCCTTACATTCGATGTCTTATTTCCAAACGTGGAAAGTAAAGAAGCTTTGGTGGCACTCTATACGTGGTGCATTCTATACGTAACGACATAGAGGTCTATATTTGGTGGCATTCTATACATAACGACATAGTTTGAGCTTTAAATGGAGTTTCAATAATTAAAATTAGTTCACGAGTTACAGATGTTCTTTTTTTTTAAATATTTAGTCAATTTTAGATTAGAATGTTTCTGTGAATGCACGTCAGCTCGCGAACAATGTACGTGATGTACAGTGTTTGTACATAATGCTCTATAGAAGGGAGTCCGTTTCACTGTATTCCATATCAGAATTGACAAAACCAAAAACACATTTGTATTTCCATTGACACAGACAGCTCTGTCACGTACGGCTACCTGCCGGCTTAAATTTCCGGTTGCCCCCCACCCCCTTGCTATCATTCTATCTAGCACATGTACCAATGACAATGTCAAGTCCTGCATTTCTTTGTTTAAAATGGTAATATAATGATAAACATTTTTCCAGTTTATGACATTACGCATAGCAAACCTTTGAGAATTAAAAGCAAAGATGATCCCCCCCGTGCTTTTGTTAATTCTTTAAACCCGAGTGATCACTTTGTACTGCTGTTTTCGCAGTCAGTAAAGCGTCGCTTAAGTTGATAGAGTACTTATGCGGTGTTCGTTTGTGTCGAAGTGTTTTACTGACAACCGTAACCGACCGATCGTCATAATGGGGCTGCAATAGCAAGCTGGAGGCGGCCGGAGTTCTCAACATTGCTGACAAACGCTTCGTGTCATGTTAAGTAATGCGCGTTACATAAGTCCATAACATTCATTAAATAAGCCTATAAATTAACATGCACAAAAACAGTTGAATAAAGAGAGACCAACTTGATGTCACTGGGTTTATTATTTCATTATTTAATGCTCAACGTGTTTCGGATGTTAATACATCCATCTTCAGGAGCTTGCGACTTATTTGATGAGTTATTTCATGGGTTGTATTGTTCTGGTTCGATGTGTGTTGGTGTTACATTGTGGTTTGGCTGGAGTGGTGTGGTATCCGGATGAATGCTGAAGCACTAGGCAATACAACCCATGAAATAACTCATCAAATAAGTCGCAAGCTCCTGAGGATGGATGTATTAACAACCGAAACATGTTGAGCATTAAATAATGAAATAAAAAAGCAAGTGACATCAAGTTGGTCTCTTTTTATTCAACTATCAAGATGATGCACGGTCCAATAAAAATAAGATGCACAAAAATGTTGAAACGAAAGCATGGAATTCGTCTTGACAATGTGTCTACTATCATAATTCGCATTCATGTTCTCTTATACTTTTCAGTCTTACGATTGTAATTAATCTATATATTTCAGCCACCTGAATAACCTGGTAACATGTGATGCAAGATGTACACATGAAATTAAATGCAGGATTGCCAGACAAAAGCGGCATTCAACAAGAAGAGGACAATTTCACCAGCAATGAACTTAAACATGAGGAAGAAACTGAAGAAATACTGCTTTTGGAGCCTAGCTGTGTATGGCATTAAAACTTGGACACGTTACAAAGTATATCAGATATACATTGAAACGTTTCAAGCATGGCGCTGGAGAAGGACGGGAAAGCACATTTGTATAGATCATGTACAAAATGAAGAAGTATTATATAGATTCAAGGAGGAAAGTAAAACCCAACATACGATAAAATGAAGGAAATCTAATTGGATTCCTCACATCTTGCGTATGAAATGCCGTCTAAAATTAAATACTGAAGGAAAGATAGAAGGCATGGAAAGGTGAGGAAGAAGATGTAAGCAGCTACTGGATTACCTTAAAGAGGAAAGAAGACGCTGGAAATTGAGGGAGGAAGCATTAGACCGCACTCTGTGGAAAACTTGCTTTGGAAGAGGCTATGAACCCCTCGTAAGACAGACTACGTAGTAAATGGATTGAAGTAAAATAATGGAAGGTCTATAGCTTTATCAGGTCTGTTCAGTCTCACAGATTATTCTTGGCTGCAGACAGGCTTGTAGTATCAGTGTTGAACTAAACCTAACATATTGTTAACAGCAACGCAGATCTTCTGTTTCCGGTACATCTCTGTACAGAAATCACATAGTCCTCACAATAGGCTCTCAATGCGGGGTGGACCACGCAAAGGCGAGGACAGATTTGAGGCACGAAGGGCTTATAGTGCACACCACATACTTTGCACACCTTAACTAAATTGTGCCGTAACAGAAGCGACGTGTTAGTTTAGAGTCAAGGAAGTGTTTTTCGGAAAGGACAAATTTCAAAGCCTGAGACGGACGTTTTCAGAGTAAAGCTTTTTTTAGATGAACCAAAAAAATTGACAACAAACTCAGTGTAATCCGTCTGTTAGTTCCGTGACGTCTTTGTTTCAGTCGGTTTCAATTAATGTATTCTAGGACCCGAAGCAAGCGTTTTGTCTGCCCCCGTCCCGACACTCTGGCCTTGTGCCTCTCGTATCTTTTCTTATTCTGCCACTTTGCCTGGTTGTCCCGTCTTGAACCAGAATTTTGCATGGCTTTTCAGATCTTGCCCGGTGTGTTTCCTCGTTTGTCTTACTTCTTCCCGCCATTTTGTCTTTCTTGTCTTGTTTTGTCCCTGTGTTTTGCCTCACTTGTCTTCTCCTGTCCTGATATCACACCGCTCCTGTCCCAGCTTGTCTACTTTCTTTCCACTTGTCTCAAATTGTCCTTGAAAGATCGTGACGTTAACATGTATTGTGCGTGAAATCGGTTTCCGCTAACTGACACTTGATCAACCACGATCAGCCGTTGCATATTAAGTTGACGGATGATTATTGCAGTGAATTATATCGATATCGCATGACTGCATATTCATTGAACTGTAGGTTTCGGCACAATGCTGAAGTTGTAGACATAAGTGTTCGCTGACGCCGCACATTCAGCTGGACATGTAATACGTTCACTTTTAGGTGCGTTCGCAAAATTGCGCAAAGCGACTACTAGCTTCGTCATGTTTGTCCCTCTGTCTCTCTGTCCGTCCTTCCGTCCGTCCGAATGGAACAACTCGGCTCCCACTGAACCGATTTTCGTGAAATTTTAATATATGAGTATTTTTCGAAAATCTGTCATGATAATTCAAGTTTCATCAAAATCTGACAAGAATAACGGGCACTTTACATGAAGGTCAATGCATATTTATGATCAATTCTTTTTAGAATGACAAGTGTTTCAGAAAAACCTGTACTTAGAATCAAAACACACTTTATGTTCAACTTTTTTAGAAAATAGTGCCATTTATGAGATAACGTGGAAAAATATTGTACAGCCGGACAGGCCACGGTTTATAATATGCCGCATGCACATTGCCTGCTGGATGACTAAGGCTACAGACACAAACTCGGAGTATATAATAAGTATTTCTTTCCCTTAGCGGTAAAGGTTGCACCATCACACCTCTATGCTAAGTTATACGCACATTGCCGGTGCCAGATTACATTTCCTCTTTTGGTTTTTTCAAGAAGTATTCATTTATGCATGACACTACGCCTTTGTTCTTACCGAATGCTAACAAATACTACAACGAAATACTAAATGTTGAAGCCTCCTGAAATGTTTAAACCTTGATGATTTTTAACTAGTTACCAATCGACGGAGTGTAACATCAGAGAAAGCTTGAATCTTCAGTAGTACCGCAGTGAGAACCTGAAATCTCGCAACAAAATAATTTCTAACGCGGAGGACGAGTTGAGATCTTTCAGTCTTTGGCCAGGGTATTCTGTACTGCCACAAATATAAATAGTATCTGAACATTGATGATCACAGGTGTGTACAAGTGTGGGCTGTAAACATTTAAAAATACTGCACGATGAATTCCACAGGTCAGACGCAGGCTGGTCGTGATCTAGTGCGTTGCACGAAGGCCTCGACGAGGATGCAAACCTTGAGCAATGGAGGAACGAAGGCGGCACAAACAGCTATACAATTTTCATATTTGGAAGAACAATATATTTAATACTGATATAAGCCCACGCATATTTAAACATGCATTAATTTATTTAAGCTTCTTTTGTAGAAATATGTGTGAAGTCAACTATTTTTGAACCCATGTCGTTTCACGTTATTTGAGTCTGGCCGGTGAAGTACGAGATTCTATTCTGGGAATCTCCCACGAGAATTTCTGTCCCAGAAATAGCAGCCCAGTTTTCTTTTCAGTCGTAAGGAATATATCTATAGAGCCCTTTCCAGTCCGCTGAATCACCTGTCGCAAAGGTTCTATGTGTTTTGACTGTAAATTCGCAAAGCTAACAAGAACCGTCCTTTACCGTCCTCCTAGTATTTACTTCAGTTGTCATTGCCACACCTACTGATTTCTGTGTTGAAATTACTGACCATCAGTATTGTAGCCTATCATTTTTAGGATAGTTGTTTCTTAGGATTACTGGCGTCAGTTACGGACGGTTCATGGCATACATTGTAAGTTAATCTGTAAACGTATATTCAGGACCGTTGGTGATAGGTAGGAGGGGAGAGATTTAAATGAGAAAAAGTTAGGAGCTGATAACGGAAGATAGCAGTCCAGTAAGGAAGTCAGTCGCGTACGAGTGTGGTGTAAGTAGGAGTACAGAGAAGTGACTGTGTCAGTTTCCTAGAAATGATCTAGTTGTTTTACTGGATATAGCGCTTCATTATTTTATATCAAGAATAAACTGAGTAAATAAAACAACAAGAAAAAAAGAAATAATTAAAACTAAATGTGATTCGGTTAACCACACCCGTTTCCCGTAAGAGGTTCACCTACCAAACTGAGCGCGTCGGGACAACAAAGTTGCGAAGGGTGATCATGTGGAGTGTTACATACAGTCATCCTGATGTTGCGCGTGTTTCGTTAGCGCTAAGTGTCTATAATGCGACTGATTCATTGATAAATGCTGTTTCCATAATGCGAATTTTCGCATAGCCTTTTTGGATATTTCGCGTTTTCAGCGACAAATGTGAAGGGTATCTATTCTACCTATGGGTCAACTTTAGGTCAATAAATTAAAGTTGGTTGACGGGACAAATTTTTTCTGAACGTATGTTTGATGTTTTACAAAAACAATTGGAGAACAGTGAATCGCAGCCATCTACTGCTGGATTAACTATTTAGCGTACTAAGCCTGTAGCTACAAATCTTCCATGAAGTTATGATGATGATGATAGTATGGCGACCCTCTTTCAAAGTAAAGTGTTAAATTTACTGTATTATTTCATTGTTTATTATAAACATAACATGTATTTTATGTGTGTTGGACCGTGCATCATTGTGATAACTGAAGAATAAGAACCAACTAGATGCTACTTATTATTTTATTGTACTTGTTATAGGCTCAACATGTTTCTGGCACTACTATGCCCATCATCAGGAGCTCGCGACTATAATGTTGATTACCACATTGGTCGTCTCGTCCTTGGGTCGCTGTAGGTTGGAGGTTAGGTGCGAGTAGGCTGGAGTAGTGTCCGGGCTGCAGCCTACCTGCTCCTAAACTCCAACCTACAGCAAACCAAGAACGAAACAACCAATGTGGTAATCAACATTATAGTCGTGAGTTCCTGATGATGGGCATAGTAGTGCCCGAAACATGTTGAGCCTATAAGAAGTACAATAAAATAATAAGTAGCATCTAGTTGGTTCTTAATCTTCAGTTAACATAACATGTATTTAAACTGTCCATTGTGTTAGACTAACTAAGTGTTAAATTTGTTGAGTAATATATTTCGTTGTCTGTCCCAACCCTATTCCTTCCACAAATACTATTGTTTTTATTGCGCGATTTTCTATAACGCGAGGTCTCACAGGAACTCAACTATCGCCTTGTAGCGAAACTATCTGCACGTTGCGCTCCGAAATAACTTTCATTCTTTTTTCGCTTTCTTTGTAACTTAATGGAGAGTCAGCGTTGCTAAATGTAATTGCCTGATTCACAGTTCTGAAACACGTGACAGCAGTTACAAAGAGACGTTGCTGGCAACCGGTAATTGGTTTGCTCCGATTTTACAGAAGACCAGAATGGCTACGACCGGATGGTTAGGATTCAGTGGGTAGCATGGTTGACGTCGGGCTGACCCTGGGATACAGGCTCGTACCGAATTGAAACTGCGGCCTGTGGTTCTTGGGGTAAAGCGGCCAGAGCGTAAAGCTAATTAACTTCATGTGTGTATATCTATGGCTGGTTTTTATAGCACATGAAATAATATCCATATTAGTCCTTTTACCTTTCACGAATAAAAAATTGCTTCAGAAAATCACACTAGTCAGTTTTACATTAAGCTATCCTTTTTAATTATATTAAAAATTCATATAATAATGTGGTTTTCTCTCAGATAACCCTTTCTGTTACATAATCTTGGTGTAAATATGATTTTATTCACCCTCTCAAGAATGTTACGTGACACTAAATCCCAATATTTGTTCTTATACTAGTTACGTCTATTGAAATAGTGCTTAGAATGGAGACTATAAAAATGCACGGCCCATGAAGTTCGTATAAAAAACAGACCTCTTTATTTGGAATTTTTTTTATTTACATACTTTTAGACCTACATAAAATAGCTTATCTCTTTTACTCTAATTTCTTATTCGTCTAAAAGATACAATTATCCACAAAATTTGGGTACAAAAGGTATAAAGCTAGTAACAGTGGGAAGAGTCGCTCTTTTCTGCTATATACTACCACGCGGAACCAACTCCTGCTTCAAAGATAAGACTACATAAATTTAAATCTTACGATGCTTCAGGTGTTTGCAGACGTTTATGCAAGGAAATGTAATGCTCGTTGGTTGCTTTGAAATAAAGACCCACACGGTTTAGGAACGGATATTGTCCCGAGAGCATCTTGCTTCAGACGTAATTTGAACATGTCTTTTAGTGCAAGTTACACTTATAGGAAGAGATATCCCTTAGGATTCTTGAGCTCTCAGATGCCACAATTTGCGCCTGACGACCAGTTTATTTGAGTCTTGTACTTTCGCCGCGACACGATTGTAAAATCCAGAGTAGCTGTCGTTTGTAACGAGTTCCTGGATGAGTCCCCAGATACCTGCAGGGATCCCTCCCCCTCTTCGCAATGTTACCGCTGCCTTCGGAAAAATTAGTCCGATAGAGAAAGGGGAAACTGTGTGTCTCTTTCAACAGTGAATACTCGTACAGTCCTGGCATTTAGTATTTGACTCAAATAGTGTTACTTGCTGTGTCATTGAACAGGAATTGACATACACAACTTATACAGACTATAAAATGTAATGAACTCAATAGTTTAGAACAGCCGGAAATATTTTCGATATGGTTATATAAATAGAAGAGTAAAGCAATGCCTAGATTTGATTGGCAAGGGGAATGGAAAATTATCATCCACAACGGCACTTAACAGTAAAATCTTACAATCAAATTGTTCCACATGAACTATCTTCATCGTTGCACCGTGCATTTCGTAGAGTCATTTAATTAGCACACATAGCCAGGCGCACTCTCAGTGGCGTACAACTTACACAATATGACATGCTGCCACAACACTAAATTAATATAAGAAAATCAATCAGTGAGTGTATTTTAAAAATGAGACTTTAGCAAGGAACAGCGTAGCTCCCTGAAGATGATCTTAGGATCGAAACATGTTGGAGCGATTTTAAATGTTTTAATGTAAAAAAAATCATATATGTGCATTAGTTGGTGTGCTATTTAAATGTTTCACATAAAGTTTGGTACTTGAGCGTTATTAGGAGGAAGTAAATTATTTTTGGTTTGCTATACCCTGAAGATGGGGACGTTACGCCCTTCGAAACGGAGGTGCATATTTATCAGTTGACACGGAGTGTGTACCAGAAGACACCTTGAGAGCGTCAGATCTTGCACGCGGGGGCTCACTCCATTCTCTTGAACAAAGTCTGGAACAAGCGGGTAATAAATAAAGAAGCTGTTCTTTGCCTTCTGTAATTGCATCCACTAACAGTTTGCTGCGTAGAGTGTCACACCAAAGGAGTCAGATTCCTTCAAGACGTCAAACCGTGCGTACAGCCAACAGTACCTCAGTGTCTGTATCGCTCTGGCTTGGTCGGCCTGCGGAGGGAAACACTCTCTGGGCTTTGGGTTCTTGGCTGCTGGTAACCGAACAATTGACTGGTAGACAAGGTGTGAGGATAATGGCCGTCAGTCACAACGAATTTCTTGTAGTATGTTGCAGGGCTCTAACGCGACATGTTTCGGCTTATATACAAGAAGCCATACAACATAGGCCTGCTAAAAGTAATTATTTGGGGCTGACGGCTGTTGTCTTCACACTTTGTGTATACGTGAGAAAGACCAACAAGATGCACACTTTTCTTAATAATTTATTTCACATAATTTACCCTCGACACATTTCGAACAAGAAATTTTTCATCATCAGGAGGAGTTCTGTACACGCAGCTTACAGTATTTCACCATGAATCTTAAGAGGAGTCTATTCGCTGACACGATACGAATTCAGAGAATGTAAATCGTGTGTATCTTCATTACAACGGAATGGTCCACATAAAAAAAAAAAATATTCTGGTATAGACTTACTTATTTAGTAACTTTCTGCCAGAATGTACGGTATCACATTTTACAAGAATATTATGGTCATAGTCGCCGGCGTGAGAACCTCCAACCTCGATTCTAAGGTTACGTAACATCATTTTTGCAACAGAAGAAGTTATATGGAGACAGGAGTGTCATGGCGCGTGTTCAACTTATAAAGAAGTAAAGCCAAATTTTCTCTGTCTACGACATGACGGCATATAGGGGGAGTAGAGGTATAGTTCCACTCATTCTTAACTTTGGCGCTGTACGGAAGTGAGTGGTAAATATCACGCGTGTCGCTTTAACCCTGAGAAAGGACCCCGGTGCCCATTGAATAGGAGACTGAGTGGACCTCACAGCCTGTAGTAGGCAAAATTTTGTTGCCTTTGCTAGGATTCTTGTAAGAAATGGAGAGAAATTGTCCTTTGTGTATCTCAACGTAGTAAAGGTGAAGGGTTCCCATTACAGGCCTGGAGTGGCCCAGAGGGTTCCAGGAATTAAGGTTCTCAGATTTCGTGGCAACGGCACAGGATGGTGGTAGATTGTCAGCCTTACGCACCGGCCGCCTTTACCCCAAAGAAATACTCCTGGTACTCATTTCTTTTACAGGCTGATTCGACCCCAGGGCCATAGTCCGATCGGAAGGATTTTATGTCAATGAGAAATCCACTGACACCAGCTGGGATCGAACCAGCGACCTTCCGATTTGTAGCACAGCACCTTAACCACTGTGCTACCGCGGTCCCCATCTCAACATAGTATCCCAGCGAACCATTTAAAGACTGGAGGAAGACCACGATGATTTGAAATCAGGATATCCGTTTAGACAGAAAGAAAAAATCTTCTCTTTCTGCACTCAAGCTTAGAGCGTCACTGATGTATCAGTTTATTAGGAAATGACCCGCCGGGAAAGAGCGGTTTCTGATTATAATCTGCTGCTATATAATTAGTCATTAATGTTCTTTCACATAAAATGATTTATTTCACACGTGGCGGATTATTGTTACAAAGTTCTGAACAAATTTTAACAGCAGTAGATGTTATACAGTGTCGAATTTCAGGCGGTGGAGTACCAGCAAATGGAATTCGTTTCGTCTGTAAACCATCTGATTTTTTAAAAAAAGCTTTATATTTGATTGATTTGACTATACTTTATCAAATGCGTAACGTGGAAAAAAAAGACAATTATAGTGAATTCCCAAAAATTTGGAAGGAGAAGTTCTTGATCTGTGTTTAGTTTTCACCTGGACGGAATAAAGGAAATCATGGGAAAGGACATTTAGGAAAACTGATTTTTATGCCACGAAACCAGAATTGTCAGAGCAAAAGAACACATGCCGACCGATACACTGCAATATTCTGCGAATCTGGGCATTCAATAGAAATAACAGAAGCGTTACTTTTGAAAAGTTAGATGCTAATCTTTTTTTTTTACATCTGTTAGTAGCAAACGAAGTCTATATGATTAGTTCTTGCTTCAGAACTCTGCACCTCTTGAAGTCACGTATCCTGAGTTCCCAGAGTGTACCAAACGATAGAGGAGTATCATCCCATTGATCATTTGACACAAATTCCTATCTTGCTTGTCGGTTTTCCCGGTACAGTAGGAAGCTGGCAGCACCTTGCCATCGGGCCAAGATCCCATACATACACTACCACAAGCAAGCGACAAGATTGGAGGTCTGTTTAGTATTCAAGTGGACCATTCTCATTAGCATTTGCCAGGAGTGACAAAGACTCGGTAAAGGCTGAGGGCTGGGACGAGCAGTTTCTTGTTCGGTGATAGTGGAGCGAGGTACAGGCTGTCTGAACCCCAGCCAATGCAGTGTGGTGAAAATCGGCCTATATAATAATGTTCGCTTGTTTAATCGAGTCTCGAACATCGCCAGAAACAGAGACGATGACTTTAGTATCGGTGTAGAGCTTCTTGTGCCGGACAGTGCATGAAATAGACATGTCGGTAATTATCATTGTGGCAAGCATTGCCTTTATGCCTATAGTTACTTTATCGGCAAGGTAACAGCTTCGTTGTCCTTATTTTCAAGTTCTAATCACAACCCTGCACATTACCTGACTAACTAACTTCATGCAGAAGAGTCCTTCCTGAGAAGCTAACAGGTTCTCCGCTAGTGAAGAAATTACCCCATTTTATGAAACCCGGAGGTTTATTACCACACTCAAAAGTGTCTGGCAACTGCTCCTATCCTGAGCCAGATCAGTCCAATCAATGACTCCCCATCCCACGTCTTGAAGATACATTTTAATATTACCCTCTATTCTACGCCTTGGTTTTTCAAGTAGTACCTATATATCATGTTCTCGCACCAAAACCTTGTATTTACCTCTTTATAATCTCCATTTCTACCTGCTATGTGTCCTGCCTATCTCATTACTCTTTTTTTATGACCCGAATAATGTATGGAGTAAAGTCGTGAATCTCCTCACTGTGTAGTCTTTTACACTCGCCTGTTACCTTATCCCACTTAGGCCCAAATATCTTCCTCTTCACCCTGTTCTTGAACACCTTCAGCCTATGTTCCTCTCTCAGAGTGAGAGACCAGGTTTCACACCCATACAAAGCAACAGGCAAAATTATTGTCGAATCTCGTGTTCCTCTTCCATTGCTTACGTCGTACCAAAGGCTTAGTCCAAGTCTGACGTCTTCGTAAGTGGTAAGTTTTACGGCGAGGAGTTGTTAGCACCTCGACCAAAATCCAAGCTGCGGACCACCCCTTGCCGGCTGTCCGCGACTGGTTCTTTATGCATATTCACATTCATCCGCAGCCTGGGGACGCGCCATGCCTTAGACACTGGGACCTACGTATCACAGGTTACTGCCTGAATTGAACACGTGTCTTCATTATCATCATCATCATCATCATCATGAACACAACTATGTGTCACCGGGGAAGCTGACTTAAGAGGTAGCTCATCTGATTTCTATTTTGGAGTTTCCCAGTCCGAATCTTTGCCCTGACTGAAAGTTCTTCTGGTTTTCCTCAGCCACTCCACGGAATATCCGGGATATTATTTCAGACCAGACCAAGACTGCTTATACCATATTATTTCCAATTTGTTGTCCATCGATAATCTTACTATTCGAAGCTATTCTTCTAGACTGGAAGACACGTCTTTCGATTCTCGGCAGAAGAGGAAGAGTTTCTTCTTCTCCAAAACG
>Ga0131853_10016190_pt1 | contig 13616 bp, 12 predicted proteins | sample TergutLab28metaG_FD_92764 | JGI IMG/M metagenome (GOLD analysis project Ga0131853, IMG submission 92764) | Labiotermes labralis P1 segment gut microbial communities from Petit-Saut dam, French Guiana - Lab288 P1 (version 2) (version 2) | ecosystem: Host-associated > Arthropoda: Insects >... | reverse complement strand
CATCCTCTTAGAGCATTTTTCTGTGTGGGCATGGCCTACTGGCGTTATCGATCCTTTTGTAGTGTCAGATGCTCGCATAGAGAATGGTTCCTTTGTGTTTGAGACCTCCAGCTCTGGCATGTTTGCAATGAGTCTCCAATCATCCACCAGCTTCACAACAACACCTATGATTGCGGCGGGCCGCAACCACACCGCGGCGCTGCACACCAATGGCACCGTTTGGCTGTGGGGCGATGGCAACCCCGAAGCGTCTTGTTCCACACCCACACAAGTGCAAGGGCTGAGCAATGTCACCAAGCTGTTTGACGGCGGTGACCACCCTCTTGCCCTGCGCGAGGACGGCACCATTTGGCGGCTGCGCAGCTCCACCCCGGAGCAGGTAACTGAATTGGACAACATCGTGCAAGTCGCAGCCGGCTACGGCTATACACATGCACTGCGCGGCGATGGCACGCTCTGGGCCTGGGGACGGAACCATTTCGGCATATTGGGCAACGGCACCGCCTGCGAACACGGAAGTTTTTCTCCAGACCCCCCGGTTACGTTCTGCTGCTATCACCCTGAGCCTGTGCAAGTGCTGGACAATGTGGCAGCGATTTCAATGTCGAAAGTATCCCTAGGGAGGGTTGCCATGGCGCTGCGCGAAGATGGCACTGTTTGGACCTGGGGTACCTTTGGCTACCATCACACCCCTCCGGTTCCTTCGCGCCACGCGCCGGAACAAAAAATTGGCCTGAATAACATAACAGCGATTTCCGCAGGGGCTATGCGTAACAGCCTTGCGCTGGACAGCAGTGGCAACGTCTGGGATTTTGACCATATCCGCGGTGGCGTTGAGACATTTCCGGAACCTGTGAACGTAACCAACATTGCAGCAGGGGGTACTCACAGCGTTGCATTGCGCGAAGATGGTACTGTTTGGTTCTGGGGCTTTCTTGAGTTCGGAGTTGCCGGGCCATGCGACAGCGATGCGCTCTCTGTTGCAGAACACTCAGATCATGTTGACGATGTCTTGATCGAATACCCAATGCAAATAGAAACATTGAGCAATATCACAGCTATCACGGCAGGATTTTTCCATAGCGCAGCGCTGTGCGAAGACGGTTATGTCTGGACATGGGGCGGCGGTACAACAGGCGATGGCAGCGACATCCCTGTTCGCGTTGTCGGTCCAAGTGGCGAAGGCTTTTTGAATTTGCTTGCCACGCCTGCCGGCTTCACCCTCACCTGTTCAGACACTGGCATTGAAGTTATTGTGCCAGCTGGTGTGCTGCCATATGGCACGGTGATGGTTGTTAGCTATATTAGTGTATCCTTTCTGCCAGGGCAGAACTTTCCTGCGTCGTGGTGGGATGTTCGATTCTACTACCAAGGCACGCGAGTAGAACCCAATGGCTCAGTGGCGATGCGCCTGCCAATTCCCGAAGAAACTTGCCACCCCGGGCGGGACGTGTGGGCGTGGCCTGTTGGCGATGAATATCCTTTCGTAGTGTCAGATGCTCACATAGAAGATAACTTCTTTGTGTTTGAAAGCTCCAGTTCTGGTATGTTCACGATCGTAACCTCTCTGTTGGAAGCGCCCACAACAACGGCTGTAGCAACCACCACCCAATCAGCAACTACAACAGCACCAGCAACCACTACCCAGCCGGACGCAACCACGACTGCAGCGCCAACAACGACTACAGCGCCAACAACGACTACAGCGCCGACAACAACCCAATCAGGTGCAACAACAACTGCTGTAGTTACGACGACTGCGGCAACAACCACTACTAATCCAATCACAACTACGACTCGGCCAGCAACTACTACTGCCTCAGCTGCAACAACAACAGCTGTAGTTACGACAACTGCGGCAACAACTGTAACGCAGGCCAGCTCCTCAACCACCACACCAACAACCACAGCAGCTCAACAAACCACCAGCACTGCAGCTGCAACGACCTTGCCAAGCGGCGCAAGTACCACTGCAGCCACAACAGCGTCACAAACAACGGTTGCTTCTGTGTCAACATCAACCGATTCCGGCCAGAAACCACCCGGCCCAAGTGGGCCTTCCCCTACGTTTCATGTCCCGCCTGGCCATGGCACACCGCCCCCAAACACTGGCATTGGCATGAATACAGGCGCAATTGTGGCAACCGTGATACTGGCAATGGGCGGCACATTCTGTGGCTGGCAGTTCTTTAAGAAGGAAGCGTAATAAACTTTAAACCGCTCACAATCCGTTGAGCGGTTTGTTTTTTTGCCTTACGTTCCACAAAAAGTCTGATAACAGCAAGACGACGCAGGCACCTGCGCATATTTCTCCTGCTCGGCCGTGTATTCATAGGGTTTGCTCAAGGCGCTCAAAAGCCGTTCCATTTTGTTGAATTCACCTTGCTCGGCAGCCGCCAAGGCTTCCTCTATGAGCTGATTTCTTGGAATCACCGCAGGATTGTGCGCTTTCATATGCACTTTCACTTCCTCTTTGGATTTCCCTTGCCAGCTAAGCCGTTCCTGCCAGCGATCATGCCAATGTTGAAATGCCGAGCCAATTGTTTCGCCCAATGTCAATGCGCGAAATATACCCGTATAATTCGCCTGAGATTGCTGCATTGCATCCAAAAGATCATCAATCAACGCTTCGTCTTCCGCGTGTGCATCAAACAAACCTAGCTTTGCTCTTATGCCCGTAAGCCAATGCGCCTGATAGTAGCCAAAAAATCCTGCGATTGTTTCTTGTGCTGCATTGATATCCAACAGCGGCAGCAACGTCTCGGCAAAGCGTGCCAAGTTCCAAGCAGCCATCTTCGGCTGGTTTTCGTAAGCATAGCGGCCATGTGTGTCAATCGAGCTAAACACCGTTGCCGGGTGATACGTCTCCATAAACGCGCAAGGGCCGTAATCAATCGTCTCGCCGCTGATGGCCATGTTGTCCGTATTCATCACACCATGGACAAAGCCAACCAATTGCCATTTGGAAATAAGCAATGCCTGTCGTTTCACGACCTCTTTCAATAAGCCTAAATATTTATTTTCACTTCCCGCAATGTCTGGGAAGTGTCGCTCGATGGTATAGTCAGCCAATGCGCGAACATCCTCTGCCGTTCCAAAGTTTGCGGCAAACTCAAATGTGCCAACTCGAATATGGCTCGCCGCAACGCGTGTCAAAATGGCTCCAGGGAGCGGCTTTTCACGTTGCACGGCTTCTCCTGTTGCCACAACCGCAAGACTTCGCGTTGTTGGAATCCCCAAAGCATGCATGGCCTCGCTGACAATATACTCTCTCAGCATAGGCCCCAGCGCAGCCCGCCCATCGCCGCTCCGGGAATATATCGTCTGACCGGAGCCTTTGAGCTGAACATCAAAGCGCTCACCCGAACTTGCAATTTGCTCGCCCAGCAAAAGAGCTCGCCCGTCGCCAAGCATCGTAAAATGCCCAAATTGATGCCCGGCATATGCCTGGGCAATTGGAGCAGAGCCTGCCGGGACTGCATTTCCGGCAAAAACCTCCAGTTGCAGCGGCACGCCCAGAAATTCCGCAAGAGAATGGTTGAAAATAATCAGCTTTGGGTTGCGCACCGGGCTTGGCTGTTGCTTTGAGTAGAACTTTTCAGGTAACTTTGTGTAACTGTTTTGCATCGTCTCATCCTTTGGTAACAATAATCTTTCAATTATCGTTTGCGCGAATGAAGAAAATATGTTATGTCAATCTTTGTATTGTGTCCCGCGCAAGCTGTTGCGCTTCGTCCGAAGCTACACTCACCGTCAGCGTCAGCACCTCCCCTGCCGTCACGCAGGAAAAGCAAGAACTTGTCGCTTCCAGGTCGATCACAAACTCGAGGCATTCCAATTGTTGCTCAATTTCGGGCGGCAGCTGCATCTTGCCCAGGTTCGAAAACACGGTCGTAATCCCCCGACTTTCTCGGTTTTCCATATAGCGTAACAGCGCCTTTTTAAACGCAAACGGCACCCAGCCGGTTTTGTTCACAAGGCCCTGCATTTCATTAACGGCGCTTTGGATAAATTCTGTGTTGATGGCTGCAAACTGCGGGCGCAACCCTGCAAGCATTTGTGAAAAATCATCCGTTTCGGGCATGGTGATGGTTTGGCTATACACAAAATTACGTAATGATCTTGTGGGGAAAAATGACCGACAATCAACTGGCAACATGGCGGCGATGGGCAGCTTGTTGTCTGTTTTGCTGCGTTGCTCAGCAAGCGCCAAAAACATATGTGTCATCATATATTCCGAGATGGTGCAGCCATGCTCTTTTGCGACTTGTTTCATTTTACTCAGGTCAAAATTTTGCGAAACAACCTGCGTTGCGGCACCCGGTTTTGGTTCCATAATAAATGCAGGTGGACGGCCTGCAAGCGATTTCGGCAGCTTTTTCTTCGGGTTATAAAAACGCGCATAGCCACTTTCCGCTTCTTCAGGGTGCGTTTCTGCATCGCAATCAATCATGCCAGTTTTGTTCAACGCAACGCCCAGCAACTCAAAGTACCGCACCAATAGCGTCTGTGTAACCTTCATCAGCCCGCGGCCATCCACATTGCTGTGGATATTTTCCACCGTGAAGTGGCGCTCGCCATATAATACACGCAGCGTGTGACCCCGACCTTGGCCATAGTAATATTCAAAGCGGTGCGGCACGCTCGCAGGTACAATCTTCGGCGGTGGGATAAACTCTTGCGAATACCAGAAGAAGCCCGGGCGCATGCGAGTGCTCAAAAATGGCAGGCGGCAACCCAGCACATCGTTCACGGCCTGTTGTAAAATACTTGGATCAATTCTTTCTTTCAAATGCGCCGTGATCAAAAAAGAACAGGGTTTGTTTTCGCGCACATTGGCGGCGGTAAATTGGCCCAAGGGGTCAAGTGTGAATTTTTTCATGGTGTTCCTCCCAGTTGGCTTGATTTATCCTATGTTTTGTAGTATACTCTACATGGTGTCGTTTTGCAATATTCAATCAAATGCACATCTGTCAGGTAAGCGACACTTTAACGATGCAATGTCGAATTGGGAGGTAAACAATTTATGAACAGCGACGACCGCCGTGTGCGCAAAACAAAAAAGGCTCTGCAGGACGGGCTTGCAGAGTTGATGTTAAAAAAAGACCTGCGTAAAATCACCGTACGGGAACTGACCGACCATGTGGATATTCACCGTGCTACGTTTTACGCGCATTATACCGATGTGTATAACCTGTATGAACAGATGGAAAATGCTGCGCTGGAAGAGCTCAGCGCAATTTTGGCAGAATACAATTACGACGGCATTTACCAGCTCATCGTTGATTATGTTTACAATAACGCAAAGTTAAGTCAATTGTTGCTGGACAAAAAGCTGGGGTTTTATGATAGGCTGAGCGAGTTTTTGGAAACAAAGTATACGGAAATTATTTTACTCGAACTTGGGCTTTCGGAACTGCCAGAAGAATTTCGATACTTTGCGACATATCATATGCAGGGTTGTCTGGGCATTACTTGCCGCTGGGCAAAAGGCGGCTTTGTATACCCAAAAGAAAAAATTATTGAGGGTATCGAACGGTTAGGCACGCATTTTGAAACGCTTGCTTGTTAGCGCAAGCTCACAGCAAACGATGAGCAAACATTGAATAAAATGTCCTACGCAGTAGGGCACAGCGAAGCAACTTGCTCGCCGCAGGTGGAAGTATTGAATAAAAAAGATGCCAACATGGACGCGGATATAAAAATTCACACACTCACAAAAGCAAGTGCGCGATCTGTTTGCGGGCACTGCCCGCTGGTACACCATCACAGGTTCGAACTGTGGACACCCTGATTAAGAGTCAGGTGCTCTACCAACTGAGCTAATGGTGCATTACCACAAGGATTATTATAACATCAGTAATCGGGTTTTGTCAACAGGAAATTTCTATGAAAATGCGTAAAAACATATTGACAAGCAGCCTCATCTATGATACTATGTTAATGCGCTTTTGCGTAATATTATACATGAGGAGAATTCCTATGAACAGAGACTACGGAAAAGAAATTGACAGAATCAATGAGCAGTTAATCGAAATCAAGCAATTGCTTACAGAAACACACAAAAAAAGCAACGTAAAACGGTTGAAGAAACAGCAGGCAAGGGCGAGCCTTTCGTCAGACAAGCGCCTGTTGGAGCTAATGGACGAGCTTTGCGCAGCGGCACAAGAGCAGGGCAACACGGGCTTTGTCACCTATTTGGGTGTGTATGCGGCGGGAGAGCGGCAATCTAACTGGTTGCGCAGCCAAGTGAATACCGATGAACTGCTTGCCCTCATTGAAAGCAATGCGGCCACCAAAGTGCTTCATTGCGTTGGAAGCAGTGACAGGCTTAACCTCTTGCTTGCATTGTTGCGCGCCCCGAAAACTGTAGCACAGCTTGTGGAGGAATGCGGCTACAACACCACCGGGCAAGTATATCATCATTTGAAGCCATTGCTTGCGGCCGATTTGGCCAGAGAAGATGAAAAGAAGCGCGGGTATTATGTTGTTGTGCCGCACCGCGTGCAGGGCATCATCATGCTGCTTGCCGGGGTAAGCGATATGCTTGACACACATTACACGCAAGGCAACTGGGAATCTCAGGCGTAAAGCTTTTTGCTTTACACACAACAACGTAAATATCCCTCCGCTTTATTGCATATAGATAATTGCTATCTATATCACAAATCGGGGGGATACTTAATGCCAACCATAAGTTTATGCATGATTGTGAAAAATGAGGAGGAGGTGCTTGCGCGTTGCCTCAACAGCGTGCGTGGCCTGTTCGATGAAATCGTGATCATCGACACCGGAAGCGACGACAAAACCAAAGAAATTGCTCGGCAATTCACGCAGCATGTGTATGACTTTGCATGGATTGACCACTTTGGCGCCGCGCGCAATTTTGCGTTTTCCAAAGGCAGCTGTGACTATTTGATGTGGCTGGACGCGGACGATATTGTTTTGCCGGAAGACGCCGCCGCATTCCGCGAGCTAAAAGCAAGCCTGGACCCTTCCGTCGACACCGTGATGATGAAATATAACATCGCCTTTGACGAACAGGGCAAACCCACCTTCAGCTATTACCGAGAACGTGTGATGCGCCGCGGCCCGCTTGCCAAATGGGAGGGCGCTGTGCATGAAGTGATTTCGCCTTTTGGGAAAATCATCCACGTGCCCATTGCCATCACCCACCGCCGCAAAGAAAAAACCGACGCCAAGCGCAACCTGCGCCTGTTCGAAAACCTGCTTGGACGTGGCGAAACTCTAAACCCACGCGAACAATTTTATTACGCGCGTGAGCTGTTTTACAATGCGCGTTACCAGGACGCCGTTGATGTATTTGAGCAATTTTTAGACGATGGCCGCGGCTGGGTGGAAAACAACATTGAGGCCTGCCGGGTGCTGTCCCAATGCCTGCAATCGCTCAACGAGCCAGACCGTGCCCGTCATGCGCTCATCCGCAGCTTTCACTATGACGCGCCGCGCGCCGAAGTCTGCTGCGAGCTGGGCTACAACTACTTCGTCAGGCAGCAATATGAGCCCGCCGTCCACTGGTATAAATCCGCCCTGCTTTGCGCAAAAAAAGAAACCTCCGGCGCGTTCACGCTGGAAGACTGCTATGGTTATTTGCCGCATCTGCAACTGTGTGTGTGTTACGACCGCCTGGGCCAGCCCGAAACCGCCGTGGCTCACAACGAAGAAGCCGCCAAGCTGCGTCCGCAGTCTCCCGCCGTTTTGCACAACAAGAAATATTTTGAAGAGAAGTTAGCTCAATTGCAACTGGGGTCTGTTAACACAACGGAAACTGCCCAAGCACAATGAAAAAACCGCGGCCAATGAATGGCCGCGGACACGCAGATTATAACCAAACGGGACGGAAATAATTGCACGCCGGAACGCACAAGTTCCCCCAAAAACGGTTTACTCAGATATGACCGTAAAAAGACAGAAAAACGGCCAAAGTATTCGTTTCGCATTTCAACGTCCGCGTCGGTGTTTTGTTCCGCGCAAGAATGATTCTATCACACTACCGCGCAAAAAGCAAGCAAAATCATGCAACATATTCGCTCGTTTGAACATTTTCGCCGCCTGCTGGAAATTATAGGGAGGCCAATCGCATGCCGTTGCCAAGTTGTCACATTCGTTTAGGTTGTTGCGCGCCGCAGCTTTCTCAAATTGCGGCCGGGTTTACGCTGCTTGCGCAACAAAAGCGTTTGCGCATCCAAAGCACTGAAGTTGCCCCGCTCCTTTACCCTCACCCATATGTTCTGGAAGCTGACTTTGGCCGCGGCAATGTTTTTGCCTATGATGTAACCGAAAGCTATGCGCAAATTCCCTGCCTAAAAAGCTTTGACGCCAACTTAAGCCACGTTGCCCGCTATTTTAAGCGCGGCCATGTGCGCGATTTGCACGACGGCCTGCCAAACAGCTGGAAATTGCGCCCGCTGGGCCTTGGGTTGCACGTGACTTGTCGCGGCAATTTTTTCGACACGCTGACCACAACCCCCTGTCCGTTTTCAGCGGAAGACTATATGTCACACAACAGCTACCCAGCCTATAAAATCTTATTCATTGTGCAACTTTTGCCCCAGCATAACAAACAGGCCAAACAAACAAATCAACTATATATCAATAGCATTCATGCTTGCAAAGAAGCGTTTGGTGCAGACTTCCATGGCGGTCTGTTGGATTGCGCCATTGCGCGCAAAATCGCGCCGGAGCTTGTTTTGCCCGCCAGTCAAACCCGGCAGGCGCATTTGCTGCAACAGCTCAAGGGTAACTTCATTTGCGTTGCCGCGCCTGGGCAGTTTGCGCAGCTTTGCGCAGCTGGCCGTGCAATTGTGACCACGCCTTTCGATTTCGGTTTACCGGGGCCGTTTGCGCGCGCACGCAATTATGTGACCTATGACTCCCCCGAAAGCTGCCTGGCCCGTTTAAACGAACTGCTTGAAAGCACACCTGCCGTGCACCGCATGGAAGCCGCCAATTTCACCTATTTCACGCAGTTTATTCGGCCTGACGCAATGGTGTTGCACACCTTGCAAGACGGCCTTTCGCAGTTTTTTACATAAAGGCTTTACCTATCGCCCTACTCTTACATATTCCCTGCCATCAAACAGCAATCGATTGCCCGAAACATACCAATAACCGCTTCCGCCATCTCGATTCCAATTAAACGCATCACCATACCACCAACCCTGCAAAAGTAATGAGTTATCGTCGCGAATTCTAAATGTGCCACTATCACTATAAGCTTCATGAAACGTTCCGTTTTCTAAAAAGCTAATTGCAGTTTCACTTTCCCCTGCGTAGGCCCAATCGCCGATCAATGCATGGGCAGGGTCACTACCACCTAGCCATATAGACACAGCCACTACAATGGCCGCAATAACTACCACACCAATTGCAATGCTAATTTTGCTGCTTTTCTTGACATTCCTAATTTTAGTGTTCCCAACATTTTTAATTTGGTTTTGATTGCCTTGTGTTTCAATGGTAATCGTCGTGTTTTCTCTGCTCATAAGTTTTCCTCCTCAATTAAATTTAGTCAAATGTCCATTTATAGAGACAATTTTACTTCATACAAATTGTACCATATCCTTGTCCTTCTGTCAAGACAACTTTTCGAAGGAGAGGAGCAAAAATATGGCACGTATCGCACGTATTATGGATGAGGCGCAAGAGCACAAAAACCTCATCGGCCCCAACGTTCGCAAATACCGTAAACTGCGGGGCATGAGTCAACAACTTTTGGCCAACAAGCTTGAGCTTATTCCGGTTTACATTTGCCGCGGTTCCATATCGCGTTTGGAGGAACGCATTCGCACGGTAACTGATTTTGAAATCGCGGCATTGGCTGAGGTGCTTGGCGTTTCTGTCGCGGACTTATTCGCAGTTGAATTAACGTGAAGGTTCAAAATGTTTCACGTGAAACATTTTACGTCGCTTCGCTGTTTGGTCTTATAGCTTTTGCAAAACCAAAATGTTTCACGTGAAACAATTCCAAAATATTCCGCGGTTCCTATTAAAACTTTTTCTTCAAAAGTCTTGCAATTCCTGGGCATCTGTGTTATACTATTTGGCGTGTCTGTTTCAGGCACAACATTATCACACACACGCGCTCCCTTTGCGCGTGGCGGTGCAAACAAATAAGGAGGAATTCAATGGCAGTCGTATCCATGAAGCAACTACTCGAAGCCGGTGTTCACTTTGGGCACCAGACCCGGCGGTGGAACCCCAAGATGGCGCCCTACATCTTTACCGAGCGTAACGGAATTTATATCATCGACCTTCAAAAAACCGTGCGCAAACTTGAAGAAGCGTACATGACGGTGCGCACAATCGCGGAAAATGGCGGCACAGTGCTGTTCGTCGGCACAAAAAAACAAGCGCAAGATTCCATCCGCGAGGAAGCCATCCGCTGTGGCATGCCTTTCGTAAACGCCCGCTGGCTGGGCGGCATGCTCACAAACTTCCACACCATCCAACGCCGTATCAAGCGCTTGGGCCAACTCAAAGAAATGGAAGAAAACGGCACATTCGACATGCTGCCGAAAAAAGAAGTCATCAAACTACGGCTTCAAATTGAGAAGCTTGAAAAATTCCTGGGCGGCATCACTGAAATGAAGCGCCCCCCGCAGGCGATGTTCATCGTTGACCCGCGCAAAGAGCGCATTGCCGTGGCTGAAGCGCGCAAGCTCAATATTCCGATCATCGCTATTGTTGACACCAACTGTGACCCAGATGAAATTGACCACGTGATTCCCGGCAATGATGACGCGATTCGCGCCGTGCGCCTGATTTCATCTGTTGTGGCAAACGCTGTGCTTGAAGCCCGCCAGGGCGAAGACGCAATTGCCGAAGCAGTGGCCGTGGCTGAAGCCAAAGAAGCCGCGGCAGAAAAAGAACTAGCACCTGTAGCTGCTGCTGCGCAACCTGCCGAAGCAAAAGCGGAAGGAGGGGCACAATAATGGCATTCACTGCTAGCGATGTAAAAACCCTGCGCGACAAAACCGGCGTGGGCATGATGGACTGCAAAAAAGCCCTGACGGAAGCCGACGGTGACCTCGACCGTGCTGTTGATATCCTGCGTGAGCGTGGCCTGGCCGCCGCAACAAAAAAAGCCAGCCGCATCACCGCCGAGGGCACTGTGCAAACTTATGTTGACGAAACCACTGACACTACTGTTTTGCTTGAAGTGAACAGCGAAACCGACTTTGTGGGCAAAATCCCTGAATTTCACACGTTTGTAACGGGCGTTGCCAAAACCATCGCGAAAGAAAACCCCGCAGATGTTGAAACATTGCTGGGCATGACCATTGCCGATGGCACCGAAACCGTTGAGGAAGCCCGCCAGGGGATCATCCTCAAATCTGGCGAAAACATCAGCGTGCGCCGCTTTGAGCGCATTGCGGGCAATCCCGCTGTGGTTAGTTATATCCACGCGGGCGGCTCTATGGGCGTACTTGCGGTATTTAACACTGACGCCGCGACTGCAAAAGCCGATGCTTTTTTGGCCATGGGCAGAGATGTTGCCATGCAAACAGCCGCCATGAGCCCACAATATTTGAGCAAAGACACCGTACCTGCCGATGTTGTAGAAAAAGAAAAAGCCATTTGCAAAGCGCAATTGGCCGAAGACCCGAAAATGGCTGGCAAACCTGAAAAAGTTCTGGAAAACATTGTTGTTGGCCGCGTGAACAAATTCTATAAAGAAGTTTGTTTGCTTGACCAGCCCTTTGTGAAAGACGGCGACATTTCCGTTGGTCAATATGTACAAAACACCGCAAAAGAGCTTGGCGCAACCATTGAGGCCCTTGACTTCATCCGCTTTGTAAAAGGTGAAAACATTCAAAAGCGCGAAGAAGATTTTGCTGCCGAAGTTGCCAAAGCCGTCGGCCAGGCTTAAGAGAGGAGAACCCCATGAAAAACGATATCCACCCAAAGTATGAAACCGCCGCTGTGCGTTGCGCTTGCGGCGAGACCTTTGAGACTCGCTCCACCCGCCAACAATTGCGCGTCGACATTTGCTCGAAATGCCATCCTTTTTATTCCGGCAAACGCACAATGGTAGACGTCGGTGGCCGGGTTGACCGCTTTAACAAGCGCTTCAACCGCCCCGCAGAAAAATAAGAAAACTTCCATACAACAAAAAGGCAGAGCATTTCGCTCTGCCTTTGATTTTTTTCAAGCTTTTACCACCTTACCGCCCAGGGCGCGGAATCAAGTATGGCGCACCGGTGACAAAGCGCATGGGATCCACCGCCGTGCGGCTACCATTTGCGTTGATAACGTCGACCTGGAAGTGCAGGTGCGGGCCGGTGGACCTGCCAGTGTTGCCCATCATACCAATGTGTTGCCCGGCCGAAATAGACATACCGCGCCGCATGCCTGATGCAAAAGAGTGCAGATGCATATACACCGTTTGAATACGCCCGTTGGCAGGTGGAAAATGCCCGTGATAAATCACCACAAAATTACCCATGGAACTGTTATAGCCAAAGTCCGCCAAAACACCACAAAGCGCAGCTACCACACGCCAGTCAGTCCGCCAATTGTTGGCGATGGAAACGTCCACCCCGCGGTGGGGGTTTGCACGAAAACTTTCGTGGTTGCCAAAACGGCTTGTGATAAAGCAGCCGCGGTGGGGAAACGGCCAAACCATTCGCCCATCGTTTTGTACCTGGCCAATTTCGCCTGTGCCCATGCGTTCGTTGATCATGGCATTGATGCGCCGCTGGGCATCGTCAAAAGCGCGGTATTCACGGTCGATCACGCGTTGTGCTGCGGCCGACTGCCGCCGAAAACCGGCGATAATCTCTTCAATTTCGGCGCGCACAGCACTGATTTCCTCCACCTGTGCGTCAATCCGTGCTTTTTCTTCCCGCTGCTTGAGCACTTGCTCGGCCAGGGTTGCAGCTTCGCGCTGAAGTTCCAGGCGCTGTTGCTCATATTGCGCCTGCTCATGTTGCAACTCACGCTGGAGTTCTTGCAGGCGGGCCATTTCACCCTCCAGGTTGCCACGCAGCCGTGCATCTTCCTCCGCCTGGCGCACGATAAGTTCTGACACCGTCAGCAAATCCGAAAGGTCGGCGGTGGAAAGCAACAACTGCAGGTTGCTCACCGGGCCATCCATATATTGTTGCCTTAAGCGCTCTTTGAGTTGCTGCTGCATCTGCTCAATTTGCGCGTTGCGCGCCTGTGTATCCGCAATGATTTCGTCAATTTTGCGCTGGCTTTCCGTAATGCTGTTGGTCAGCGATTGCACGCGCACATTCAGTTCCTCAATCGATGTATTGAGCGCAAGCAAATCATTATTGAGCACTTCAAGCTTTTCGTCAAGCGCCTGCACCTGCGCATCAAGCGCCGGCAAAAGCTGCTCTTGGTCGGCCTGTTGGCCGCGCAGGCGTGTGATTTCCTGGCGCTGCGCCGCAATGCGCTGCTCAATTTGCTGCATTTCCTGCTGCAATTGCTCTTCCGTCTGCGCAGCAGTGCCGATGAACAGCGCCATCAGCAACGCAACCGCAGCCAGTAATGCAAAGCTACGCTTCATCCAATTCTGAGCTTTCATAAACCTTCTCCTTTAAGTAACGTGAAATAGAAAGCATACTGCCGCCGCCGCCCGTGAAAAT
>Ga0131853_10016189_pt1 | contig 13616 bp, 13 predicted proteins | sample TergutLab28metaG_FD_92764 | JGI IMG/M metagenome (GOLD analysis project Ga0131853, IMG submission 92764) | Labiotermes labralis P1 segment gut microbial communities from Petit-Saut dam, French Guiana - Lab288 P1 (version 2) (version 2) | ecosystem: Host-associated > Arthropoda: Insects >... | reverse complement strand
CACTTGGTGCTGATGCCGAATTCCCGGCACAGCTCGGTGAAATTTACATTCGCATCCATTGCCTTTAAGACAAATTCCTTCTTCACGTCCATAACGTAGACCCCTTTAAAAGGCATTGCCAGATCCTCCTATCTCTTGATCTGGCTTAAATTTACCTTCTAAGTGTTACCGATGTATCGCTACATAACCGTTACCGATGTATCAAGACACACCGCGCGGTGTTTCGTATAACGTTAAAAATAACTGACGTTTGGGCGGCACAATAAAGCAAACCGCAGGTTTGCGTGCCGCCCAAATGTGGGTGAGCGAGGCGTGGGAATGAAATGACCTAGCCGAGCGAACCCCGAGCCGCCGAATAGGCGGCGTAGCAGTTATTGTGTGTTATGTGCAGTACTGCCGTATTCTACACCAATTTTCACTCATGTTGCTTATCTGGCCCGCCTCCATACCCATCTTTGGCCGGACGCATCTGTAAATGTTTCATTATCCACAATTTGCCAAACTATTAGAGTACCTCTAGCAACATCTATACCAAGATTCGACATATTACCACGATGACGGCCTTCAATATTAATACGGAATTCATTACCAACAATGCTTCCTGTTCCTCCCCAAACGAGATTGGCGCGTTCCGGCATACCTACCCAAACCAGTATCCCATAAGACCTGTTTCTTGTTGTAAATGCGGTTTCGGGTGTAGGCTCTCTTCCACTCTGATACGCACTGTTTGTGGCAACATAAACATGATCCGGATATCCCGGCGTTTGATAATATCCTCGACGCAAGGATGCTTCCTGTGCGTAAACGCCGACCGCCATCAGTACAAAAAGTACCAATGCAATAACCTTAATTCTTCCATTCATAAAAACTCCTTCAAAATGCAATTTATACAGACACAAGCCTGTATTTTATAAAAATCCGGTATTTTTCTATTATGAAGAAAACCGGATTTTACCTGTTTCAAAAGCTTATGCTTTTATAAGCCGTCAGCAAACAACAGTATATCCATCATGTTCTCTCCACGCACGTTTTCAAAAATTGCTATAGCAAGATTCCCGTCTACACTGCCACCCGAATTAAATTCAATCCGACCCCAAAAACTTCTTCCCGGAAGAAGATTCCCGTTTGAATCAGATATGCTACCGTTTGTAAGTTCCCAACCACCGTTAGGGTGAGGACTGGCGCTAAATCCATATCCCACCAGCAAACCGCTTCTGTTCATTTGTATCACCATTGTTCTTGTTCCTGTCGATTGCAAGCGCATTATGACCATTTCTGCCCTCGAAACAAGATGGTTTCCCATTTCTGGCAGTCCATTTCTATCTATGATTGTGACATCGTGAACCCGTAACGGTATTCTATCAATACTTCGGTCGGTGAATTGAACCGCATTTTGATCTATAAGGTAACTGATAACTTGAATATGTCCCCGATTATATGCGAGGTCTAAGGCTGAATTACCGTTATTGTCCCGCCGGTTAATATCGGCGCCGTTTCTAACAAGAAATTGAACTATCTCAAAATAACCCCGCCTAGCCGCCGCCAATAATGGTGTCGAATCACCCTGCGGCTGAATATCAGCACCGTTTTCAATAAGAAATTGAATTATTTCAAGATTATTTGCGGAAACAGCAAAATGTAACGGCGTTTCGCCTGAATTATTTTGTAGGTTCACGTCAGCTCCGCTTGCAACAAGAAATAGAGCCATTACAGAATTACCTTGTGAAGATGCTACAGCTAAAGCGGACATTCCTTGCCTATGTGGTTCTTTATAATTTATGTCTGCACCATCTTGAAGAAGCCGTTCTACTTCATTCAAATCGCCCTGATTCACCGCATTTAAAAATTGTTCATCAATCGACAACGGTGCTACATATATTGCTGTGGGCGAGCTTGACAATGTATTACTTGAACCAACACTTCCACAGTTAATTAGTATAAAAGAAAATAAGACGGTACACACCAAAACACCTATTAATTTTTTCATTTTTATCCCCCCCATAGTTTTACGCCCTTCGGCATATATAAAAACCCATACGGTTTTTTATCGCTGAAACACCTGTCAAAATAAACCTAGCTGATATTCGTCCGACAATTGCCCCATCAGGTTAGGCAGTATTGCACATAACAATAATTACTATACTAATGATAGCGGTTTTCAGATTTCTGCACAAGGCAGAAGGCGCGCGCTTGCGATACCTTGACTTTTGGTTCAAATAACGTAGATTATGATATGTAAAGTTTACATATCAGCTATCTCATGGAGGAAAATATGAGCATTATTGAATATGTTGAGGCGAGGGAGATTATTGATTCGCGCGGAAATCCCACAGTTGAGGTCGAAGTTTACCTTGATGACGGCTCTGTCGGAAGGGCGGCGGTTCCCTCCGGCGCGTCTACCGGCGATTACGAGGCGGTGGAGTTGCGGGACGGCGACAAGGAGCGCTATCTTGGCAAGGGCGTGCTGAAGGCGGTGGATAACGTCAACAAGATTATCGGTCCGGAAATTGAGGGCATGGATGCGATGGAGCAGGTGAACCTTGACCGCACGATGATCGAGATGGACGGCACTGAAAACAAATCGAAGCTTGGGGCAAACGCGATATTGGGCGTATCGATGGCTGCTGCGCGAGCCGCTGCTGAATATCTGGGCATTCCGCTTTACAAATATCTGGGCAGTTTTCACGCGAACTTGCTGCCGGTTCCGATGGCAAATATTATCAACGGCGGCAAGCACGCTGACAATAAAATCGATTTTCAGGAGTTTATGATTATGCCGGTGGGGGCGCAGTCTATGCGGGAATCTGTCCGCTGGACGGCGGAGGTTTTCCACTGCCTGAAAAAGCTCCTGCACGATGCGGGTAAAAATACCGCTGTGGGAGACGAAGGCGGTTTTGCGCCGGATGTGGACAACGAGGAAGCGCTGGGCTTTGTGATGAAGGCGATTGAGAAAGCGGGGTATAAACCCGGCGAGGAAATCAGCATCGCGCTGGACTGCGCTAGTTCCGAGCTTTTCTCCGAAGGCGGGAAAAAAGGCTACAAGTTCTGGAAGTCTAATCCCGGCAAACTTTTTTCCGCTGACGAGATGATCGAGCTTTACACCGGCTGGGTTGGCAAGTATCCGATCATTTCGATAGAGGACGCGCTGGATCAGGACGACTGGGACGGCTACGTAAAACTTACGAAAACGCTCGGCAGCAAAATCCAAATTGTCGGCGATGACTTTTTCGTTACCAACACCGCGCGGCTGGAAAAGGGCATCGCTTTAGGCGCGTGCAACTCGATTCTGGTGAAAGTGAACCAGATTGGCACGTTGACAGAAACCTACGAAGCGGTGGAAATGGCGAAACGCGCGGGCTACACGGCGATTATCTCCCACCGTTCCGGCGAAACTGAGGACAGCTTCATCGCCGACTTGGCTGTTGCGCTTGAAACCGGGCAGATTAAAACCGGCTCGATGAGCCGCACCGACCGCGTCTGCAAGTACAACCAGCTTATGCGTATCGAGGACGAACTGGTGGGCGTTTCCGAGTACGCGGGGCGCAAGGCGTTTTATAACATCAAGCGTTAGATGTTCCGCTTTTCAGCGTAGCGTGAAAATGTGAAAATACGATAACGCCTTGTGCCACACGGTGCAAGGCGTTTTACAAGGTCTTTCACAAGGAGGTTTACGATGAACAATGTAGTGTATTTTGAAATCCAGTCTTCAGCCCCGGAACGCGAGGCAACGTTTTACCGCACGATTTTTGGCTGGAAAATTACCAAAGACAATTCTATCCCTATTCAATATTACCGGATTGAAACAGACGGTATTCATGGTGCGATATTAGAACGCCCCGCCGCCATTGTTCCAATGAGCGGGACAAACGCCTTCACGTGTTCGATACAAGTTGCCAGTTTTGACGAAACCGCGAAAAAGATTCTAGCCAACGGCGGGATTGTTGCTGTCCCGAAAATGGCAATTCCGGGGCGATGCTGGCAGGGTTATTTTTTAGACACCGACCACAACGTATTTGGAATATTCCAGGCAGACGAGAACGCGGGCAAGTAAAAATCGTACACCACGCACGCGCTAAGCTAAACTTCAAAAACCTGCTGCAAGGCTATGGTTAGTCCCGGAAGAACCGCAACGGGAACAACATCGTCGCCTTTGAAAAACCGGAATCCCAGCATTTCCCCAAAGCGGAACACCGTAAGCTCCTTGCTTTCGCCATCAACAACCCAATATTCGCGAACACCAGCCCGCTGGTACAGGCTCAGTTTGCGTTGCATTTCCACCGCAGTGTTGGAAGGGGACAGTATCTCAACGACAAGATCAGGTGCGCCCCGGCAGCCTTCGCTTCCGCGCTTTTTTTCATCACAGACAACGGTAATATCTGGCTGCACAACGGTGTCGTCACTGTCGTCATCTGCGAAAAAAAGCCGCACGTCGTAGGGAGCGGGAAACACCTTGCACGGCTTCCCCCGCAAGTGAGCGTGAAATTGGCTTGCTAATTCCATTAGTATCAACTGATGCCGCTCACCGGGCGCGGACATGGCAAATGCCTCGCCGTAGATAAGCTCGTAGCGCTCCCCTTCGGCAAGCTCCCAAACTTGATAATCGGCATACGTGAACAAATTGTCAGATTTCGGTAACGCTCCCATTGTTTCTCCTTATTGGATTATAAAACAGAACCGCCGCTTGTTCAAGTTGATAAGAATGCTCGCGCATAAAAAGCTGCTTTCAAAACTTCAAAACAACTCTTGCAAAGATTTTTCTTTTCTGGTATACTGCAACAATGTTTAGAAATTACCGCTTGAACATTGTAAATACGCAATGTAGTGTGGCGAAATCCCCAGTAAAAAACGCGGTTGAACAACAGGGTCAGACCGAGAACGCAACGCAACGCAACGCAACGCAAATATTTTAACACTTTTACGGTTTTATGCCTAGCATTTTTTAGCAAAATTTTACATTTTTTTACTATTTTTTCTCACGTTTGGATATTAAGGCGGAATTTCGTCCTTTTGAGGCGAATGCCTTTTTATATCCCTGCTCTTGTGGGCGGGTAATTTTTGGGTGAAAACCCATGATTGCCCGCCAGTTTGGTTGGCAATCGTAATTTTAGGAGTTATGCGGTATAAAATTATGATTTTATAGAGATTGCGGTATCCGTTTGTCTAACATACTGCTATTTCTATAAGTTTCAACGCATAACGAATACTTTGTTGCCAAAGTAAAGGAGAAAAAAATGGCAAACAAAAAAGTTTTGTTTTTTATGGGAGCGTCTGCTGTGGTATTGTCGCTCTTCTTATTAGTTTTTAGTGCTTGTTCTTCGACAGGTGATGCGGCAGTGGACATTGCCAGCTTTACCAATCGCTCGCTTATGAATGCTGTAACGAGGATTACTGATGACGGTCTACCAAAATCGCATTCTGCCATATCACCAGATGGAACAAGATTGCTGTACAACGAAGTGAGAGCCAATAATCAGACAGATATTATGATGTTGAGAAATGTAAACTCTTCAGCAAAAACCCCACTCGTTACAACAGGTAACGCCTTTGCACCAAGTTGGTATGAAGATAACGTTCGGTTTTTATACAGCTTCCGTGAAGGCAATAGAAGCAGAATTGTACGCTCATCGTCTGCAGGCGGTGGCAGAACAAATATTACCGGAAATCCTGTTGGGATGTGGGATACGTATACTACTATCAAAAATGGAGTAATTTTGATGGCTACAGAAAGCAATGGTAATTGGCAGATTTATTCCATGAGGGAAAATGGAAGCGAAGTAACCAGTCTTACAAATGGCTTTGATCCCGCATGGCATCCTTACGAGCCTAAATTTTTGTTTGTTAGACATCCTCCGGTTGGTACCGCTGGCAATACTGCTAGTAGACTGTGGGAAATGGATCTGAGAACCATGCAGGTAACAATGTTACATGAGACTCCACCTTACAACATTAGAAGACCACAGTATACTGCTGATGGACGGCACATTGTATTTCAACGTGGCTCTGAACAAATAGTAAGCGGAGCAGAGGTTACGATGATTAAGTCTATTGGAAAGAAAATTACGAAGGTTTTTAGTACAACCAGCACAGAGTCCCGCTGGCAGCTATTTTTCATAACTAGCGAAGGTGCTAATGAATCGGTATTAACAGAAGGCAATGTAGACTGCATGTATCCGTCTTTAGATAGCCAAAACAACTTGTATTTTATATCTAACGCTAGCGGACCGAATTCCAACAAAACGGAAATATACAGGGCGCGCCTTAGCTTTGAGTAAAATGAGGAGCTGAAACTATTATGAACGTAGCTAAGATGAGTATTATATTTTTTCTCTTGTGCGGTCTGGCAGTTTCAGCCGTTTCCCAAGAAGCCGTCTCTTTGGATACAGGGCTTAGAAACGGCCTTCGGTATTTTGAAGGGCGGCTTCCAAAGGGAACAAAGTTAGCGGTGCTATATATTAGTTCAGAGTCTAAAAATCTTGCTGATTATGTCATCGAAGAGATTGTTGGCTATTTTGTAAACTCCAATTCTTTAACTCTTGTTGAGCGCAGTAATTTAGATATCCTTAACGAAGAAATAATGTTTCAACTATCTGGCGAAGTCAGTGATGAAACTGTGCTGTCTTTAGGCAAGAGATTGGGTGCTCAAACTGTGCTTACAGGTTCTATAGATCTTAGAGACAATGTCTTTAGACTGAGAGTACGTGCCATTGAAATTGAAACTGCGGTTATACAAGGGCAGTTCAATGTGAACATTGCCAGGGACAGGTACTTGGTCAATTTGTACAATGCAGGTATAAAGCAAGAGCCTCCTGCTTCTGAAACAAAGCCGAATGAAACTCCCGCTCCGAATCGAGGATCATCTCAACCCAGTACAGGCGGTAGCGGAGTGCGGTTACCGGATTACTTGCTCCATTAATTTTTTTCCATTGTATGCAATATCTCATTATCTCATTCAAATAGCCGAATGTAGTCAAGGTTTGTACACCCGCCAATTACCGTAGCAAAACTTCCAGTTCCTCCGCGCGGCGGGTATCGCCGATGGCGCGGTAAATATCTGCGGCGCGGCGGTGGGCGGTGCGGGATTCCTCAGTGCGGCCGGTGCGGCGGTGGATGTCGCCCATCGCGTGCCAGCTCGAGGCAAGCCCGAAACCGTTTTCGGCGCGGCGGTCAAACTCGATTGCGGTGCGGAGGGCTTGCAGGGCGGTGTCGTACTTGCCGGAGAGGGAGCGAATAGACGCGATGATAAACCACGCGTAGGCGGCATCTTCCAAAAAGCGGGCTTGTTCGTAAATGGCAAGGGCGCGGCGGGCGGCGGCCTCCGCTTCAGCCCAGCGGTGCACGTGCTTTTCTGCCAGTGCCACGGTAAGGTAGCCCGCCGCTTGGGAAACTTTGTCCGCGCCAGCCGCCGCAATCTCGGCAGCAACCTGCGCGCGTAAGGCTTCGGCACGGGCGGTGGTGTCTGCACCGCTGTCAGTCGCTTCCGAAAGCAGCGTCACATGAGCGCGAATCGTGTAGATACGCGCGCGGGCGGCAAGCGGCGGCATGGCGGAAGAATCCGCTTCAGCGGCGGCGTTTTCCCACTCGACGAAAGCTTCGGGGCGGCGGTCAAGGGCAAAGAGAACGTTGCCACGGCTGATGGCGGTGTTTATCCGCAAGGACGGATCGTCGGTTGCAAAGGCAAGCCGCCGCACATCTTCGAGTATCGCAAGCGCCTCGAGGAAACGCCCGTGCGCGGCGTGGTGGTTTGCCTCGCTCAACTGGTTTGCCGCCGTGCGCCGGATTACAAAAACCTCATCAGCACGCCGGGGAGCGGAAGAACAGCCGGAAAAAGATACGAGAGAACAAAGAACTATTAAAAATAAGGGAAAAAATAGAACATTGTTATGTGTTGCGTTTGCTTTATTCATAATTCATTCCTTTGTTCCCGCCAATATTTCCCGCTCATAAACATCAGCCTAAAATTGAATGTTGCGGGGATGCGCGCCGCCTGACTGAGTTTCCGGCCTTTCGGGAACGCCTCGCCGCAAGAGCGGGTTATTCGTAAGAGCAATCAGCACGTCCTCGGCAACACGCATTGTTGCGCGGAGTTCAGTAATCAGCCCGACAAGCTGCGGCAGTTGCGCGGGGACAAACGCCGTCGCCCGGTCAAGGTTATCCAGTATCGCCGAAATCGAGTTCAGCGAATTGAGCACGTTCGCGTACACGTCCCCTTCAGTGTCCAGCGCGGTAAATAAAAGCCCCTGCGGATCAGACAACTCCGCCGTGATGGTGTTCAGGTTGCGCAAAACTGGCGCAAGCTCCGCGTCAATACCTTCCAGCGACCGCCGCAAACTTCCGGCAACTCTGCCAATTTCGGTAGCGTCTGTCCCCTCGCCAAACGCATCGTTAAGCTGCGCAAACGCCCGCTGAAACTCGTCGATAGCCAACGTTGCGCGGCTCATCAAAAGAGAAATCCCGTCATCGGGCTGCGGCTCGGCAGCCAGCCCCAAACTCACCAGCTCCCGCGCGTGCGGAGAACCCAGCACCGGAATAAACGTGTCATCGGGAAGCTCCTGCCCTTTCCCGCCGTGCAGCACAAACTGGCTGCCAAGCCCAATCGGGCTCGCCGCAACCTCAACCATCGAACCTTCCCTAACTCTGCCGCGGTACTCCTCATAAATCGTAAAGTGGACAACCACCCCATCATCAATCAGGTGGAAGTTTTTAATATTACCGATAGCAAAGCCACGGTACTGAACCGCCATATTCCGGCTGAGACCGGAGGCAGACGGCAACGTAGTATAGAAAGGAACCGTGCGGGCAAACCAGCGCTGGGAACGCCCCAGCATCACCGTGGTAAAAACGAGCGTTATAATAGAAAGAATTATAAAAACTCCGACAATTTTATCGGCAAACCGTATTTTGAACTTCATTACCTACTGCCCAATCCCGTTTTCTACATACCCCGCCAAATCCGCATCGTTTTCTATTTCCTGGCGCGTAAGCACGCGGGATATTTCCCCGTCTGAAATCATAATTACATAATCGGCAATATTTTTGATAATGCGAAAATCGTGGCTAACAAAAATAACCGTGTTGTGATCCGCGCAGTGCCGCTGCACGAGCGAAACAAGCTTGTGAGCCGTTGTATCGTCAACCGACTCAGTCCACTCGTCAAGGAACAAAATCGTCGGGTTGCACATTACGGCGCGGGCAAACGCGATGAGCTTCTGCTCGCCCATAGAAAGCGCGGCGGGGCGCATCGAAAGGTCTTTGCTGTAGCGGTAGCCGACATCACCGAGTGCGGCGTGAATACGGGCATCCCGCTGAACCTGCGTCATGTTCGGAAAGTGAATACGCAACGGCAACTCCAAAATCTGGTATAAACTCTGATTTGCCCACAGCGCGGAATCCTGAAAAACCATCGCAGCTTCGCGGCGGAACGCGAGATTCTCCTCCCAGTCCATCGAAAAAACATCCTTGCCCCGCACGCAAACTGCGCCCCGCGTTGGAACCAAAAGCCCGGCACTCAGCTTCAGCACCGTACTTTTGCCGCTCCCCGAAGGACCAACCAGCGCCGTAGCTTTCCCCTCCTCGAACAGGAAAGAGCAATTACGCACGATATTTTGGTTCTGTGCAGAAAAGGAAACATTTTTTAGTTCGATAATCCCAGCCATTTTATACCTGCCGCCACACTGTCAATTATATCATCATTTGATACAGAATGGAAAGCAAGATGTTGATGACGATGCACCAGACAAACGCCGCCCCGACCGATTTAAGCCCCGCCACCGGGATTTCGGTACTGGCGCGCTCCACCGCAAGCCCGCGCGTGATGGCAACAATCGAAATAATCATCCCAAACGCGATGCTCTTGACGATGGAAACGAGCAGAGACGGCACGGTGAGATTTTCCAGCAGGCTGCCGAAAAAAACCGCAGCCGGTAGCGGCATGATAAACTGAATCGCGACAAACGAGCCAACCAACCCAAACACGCTGAAAAAAATATTCAGCATAAAAAGCGAAACCGTAACACCCAGAAACCGCGGAACCGCGAGGTACTCGATTGGGTCAACGCCGACCGAAATGTAAGCCTCAACTTCGTGGGAGACAACCATCCCCGCCATCTCGGTGGCAATCGCAGTCGCCGACCGCGCGATAATGATGAACGCGGCAAGCAGCGGCCCCAGCTCGCGGGTGATTATCATAATGAGCAGCGAGTAAATGCGATGTTCCTGCGAAAAGGCGGCGAGGAACGGGCTGCCGATGAGCGTAACCACCGCTCCGATAGCAACCGCCAACAGCGCGGCAATGGCGAGCGCCTCGACAAACGTAAACAAAATCTGCATTACCAGGATTTTATGTGCCGCCTGCCCCCTGCGGGCAAAGTTTCCCACCCCTTTGAGAACCCGCGTGAAAAACCCAATGTTATACAACAGAGAGGCGAAAAACTGCGCCATGCTGGTAATTATAATACGCGAGGCGGGAGATGGGGAATAGGGGGAATAAAAAACCACGGAAAGCAATATTTATAGAGGAGTGAGCAGTGTGTGTTCTGAATCTTTTGTACAAGCAGCGCGTATGTATGCCTCGTCAATGACGTACAGCGGAGTTCCGAATTCTGCGGCAAGTTCCAGAGCGTCCTTGCCTCCGATTGTTAAGTGATTTTTTGCGTTAACGCATAAATGATCGTCCGATAACATATAGGCCTCTTTCGGCTTTCAGTATCTAGAGATTGCGGGGCTTACACCCAGAGAATGCAAATCTCATTCACTCAGTGTAGCGATCAGGTAAAAATTGTCAATCCCCCGTTCTAAACCTGTGGCAAACGATAAAATAATGCTATAAGCCTATTGACACCCTATCTAACGATTGGTATAATAATTGAAACTGGTAAGTAGTAAAATGGCAATAATAACGATTACGTAAGAAATACTCTGTCGTTTGTATTATTATGGTAAAAAGTACACTTGAGCGCAAAATGCTTAATTTAGTACAAAATTTTCAGGATTTATGCCGCGTGGTCGGTATGATAAAAGGACTAAGATCATAAGGAAGTTAAAATGAAAATCAAGCACAAAATTCTAGGCGGTTTTACTGCCATTGCCGTAATTGGGGTCTTTTTGGGATTGATGGGTCTTTACGGCGAGGTCAAGTTCGTTTCCGCCACCGGAGACATTCACGATTTGGCAAAATCAGGTTCTAGCATGTCGGCAATTCTGTCTTCGCACTACGTGTGGCGGCAGGGTATTTCTGACGCAGTTTACAGGGGAACGCAGTTTACAGGCGCGCTTGACCCGACAGCTTGTGCGCTGGGGCGGTGGCTTGCAAGCGAGGAGATGCAAAATGTTACCGACCCTGCAATGCTCTCACTATTGAACTCGATTATTGCACCGCACAACCACATTCACGCCGAGGCCCGCACCGTTATGAACTATATCAGTTCGGGTAACCATGAAACTGCGGGGCGGCACTTTGAGGACAATCTTCTGCCCCAGACAGATTTTGTCATTGCCGGGTTAGAGGGAATGAACCAGCGCAATGCGGTGATGCTTGGCGAGATGACTCGATCGATATTCGATTTTGGCAAAGGTTTCTTGCTGACCATCATACTGATAATTATTTCAGCTATTATCGTAACTATTATTTTAGCATTGGTAGTCACAAGAATTATTGTAAAACCGATAAACAAGGTTACACTGACGTTAAAGAACATTTCCGAGGGTGAAGGCGATCTTACTCGAAATATAGACAACAATTCTAATGACGAAATGGGTGAGCTTGCACGCTACTTTAACCTGACGCTTGAGAAAATCAAAGCTCTCGTTGTGAGTATACGGGGAGAGACATCAAGGCTTTCGAGTATCGGCAACAATCTTGCCACTAATATGAACGAAACTTCCGCCGCGATTAACCAGATAACTGCTACTATTACTAGTATCAAGAACCGTATTATAAACCAGAGCGCCAGCGTTACGGAAACCAATGCAACGATGGAGCAGGTTACTGTGAATATCGGCAAACTTAACGGTCATATCGAAAACCAGAGTGGTCATATTTCGCAGACATCGACAGCTATCGAAGAGATGGTGGCAAGTATTCAAGCGGTTACCGAAACGCTTGTGCGAAATGCCGACAACGTGCAAACGTTGAAAGATGCATCGGGCGTGGGGCGGATAGGTTTGCAGGAGGTTACGGCGGACATTCGGGAGATTGCCCGCGAGTCCGAAGGGCTTTTGGAGATCAACTCGGTGATGCAGAATATCGCGAGCCAAACCAACTTGCTGAGTATGAACGCCGCAATCGAAGCGGCGCACGCGGGGGAATCGGGCAAAGGGTTCGCGGTGGTTGCTGATGAAATCCGTAAACTGGCGGAGAATTCAAGCGCGCGCTCAAAGACCATTGGTTCTGTGCTTAAAAAGATGAAGGATTCTATTGACAGGATCACCCGTTCTACCCAAAACGTTCTTGACAGGTTTGAGGCGATTGATTCAAACGTGGATCTTGTCGCCGATCAGGGAGAGAATATCCGCAACGCGATGCAGGAGCAGGAAGCTGGCAGCCGGCAGGTGCTGGAGAATATAATGCAGGTAAACAATACCACACGGCAGGTAAAAACAGGTTCCAGCGAAATGCTTGTTGGGGCGAAAGAGGTGATCACCGAAGGTGTCAATCTTGAACGCTCGACGCAGGAGATTACCCAAGGTATTAGCGAAATGGTATCGGGAGCGGAGCAGATTAACGCGGCGGTTGATGAGGTGAACCGAATCACCATGCAGAACCGCCAAAGCATTGCCACGCTTTTTCAGGAAGTGTCGCGTTTTAAGGTTGACTAAAGCTTAGTGCTTGAGCTCGGCTACGTTCGAGCGCTGGTAGTGATTTTTTATCTCACGGGCAAAAACGCGCTTAATAGGCGCGTTTTGTTATTGTGCACGGTGCTAGTTCTTGCTCTTTGCTTTACGCTAGGCTTGTTGACGAAAATGGACTGGCTTCATATTATCTGGTTTATTCGGGGGCAATAGTCAGCTAATTCTATTTATTTAGAATAATTATTATTTCAATACAGGGCAGGCTCTATTTTCAAGTATACTTTCATAGAATATAAAAACATGTTAGATTTTAGACTACATAAGTGATACAATTTCTTTTTTAAAAAAGAGGTGCAGGTATGGAAACAGCGAGAACAATAAATACTATAGGTGATTTCTTTACAACGATTTTGACCAAGATCAATGATAATCCGCTGGGAACGGCTATCATTGCAGGACTGATAGTGGCAGCAGTTATAGGCGCAGTAGGTCTTGTAAAACATATTGTATCGAAGAAGCGAAAAAAAATAGACACTTCCAGCCCTGAAGGGAAACTAGCAGAAGCAAGGAAGCTGTTGGATAAGGGGGATGAAGCAAAAGCAAAGGAAATATTTTCCGACATACTACTTGCCTCCTCTGAAAACAAGACTATTGCTACGAGAGCACATGAGGGACGTGCAAAAGTATATCTTAGTCAAAATGATCTTGACCGTGCTATACAGGATGCCAAGGAAGCCATAAACCTTAATAAAGAAAACGGCGATGCTTATTGTATCCTCGGTCGAGCTTATTCCTTAAAAGGTGAATCTACTCTAGCTATGGAGAACTTT
>Ga0131853_10016188_pt1 | contig 13616 bp, 14 predicted proteins | sample TergutLab28metaG_FD_92764 | JGI IMG/M metagenome (GOLD analysis project Ga0131853, IMG submission 92764) | Labiotermes labralis P1 segment gut microbial communities from Petit-Saut dam, French Guiana - Lab288 P1 (version 2) (version 2) | ecosystem: Host-associated > Arthropoda: Insects >... | reverse complement strand
GTAACGACTACCAGGCGACGGATATTGTGACCCAAGGGGAGGCCGGTACCACCTGTACTCTCCATTTGGGTGAGGAATCCATGGCGGTCACGATTCCTGCCTTTGGTTTGCCCTTTGTCTACGCGGCCCTTGCCGCCGCCGCTGTGGGCCATCGGCTGGGGATGACGAAGGAAGAGATTACCCGGGGAATTGTCGCCTTCCAGACTGTGAGTGGGCGGGTCAATGTGTGTAAAACGGCCTGTCTCACCATTATCGACGACTGTTACAACGCGAATCCGAGCTCTGTGAGAGCGTCTCTCACTTCCCTTGCGGGGCTTTCGGGCCGCCGGGTGGCGGTTTTAGGGGATATGGGGGAATTGGGTCCAGACGCGGCGACCCTTCACCGAGAGATCGGAGAGACAGTGGGAGAGAGTGGCATCGATGCTCTGATTGTCGTGGGAGAGATGAGCGGGCACACTTACGCGGGGGCGAAATCCGCCCGGCCTGACCTTCTGGCTTGGCACTTTCCGGACAAAGGGGAGGCCCTAGCTGTGTTGCCTTCGCTAGTGATGCGTGGGGATCAGGTGTTGGTGAAGGCCTCGCGGTTTATGCGTTTTGAGGAGATTGTGACGGCGCTGAAGGCGTTTGATTTCTAGGTGTTTCAGTAATAGTACCACTGCACGGGATGTTGTACATTGTAGGGCGCGCCGCATGATTTACAGCGGAATCCACGGTGCGCCGAGGGCGTCGCGCCCTACAGTGTACCGTAGTGTAAAACGCCTGATATGGAGCGGGCGAACGCAGTTCGCCCCTGCGAAAGTGCAATTACCCACACCCGCAAGCAAAAACCAATTGACAAGCCAAGCAAGTGCCGCTACAATGAAGTGACAAGTCAATATGACAGGGGGGCTGGATGATTCCGGCTGAGATCGGGCGAAGGAACGCCCGGGACCCTGGTGCTCTTCGGGGCACGAGACCTGATCCGGGTAATGCCGGCGTAGGAAATGAGGGAAATTTCTGCGCAGCCTACCGGCTGCGTATTTTTTTGCCCTCCCTGGCCGGGAGCCCACCTATTTAAAGGAGGAATCCCACATGACAAAAGCAAGAACTTCTCGCACACAACTCAGGGTCCTTTGCGAGGCGGCCATCTTTGTGGCCATCGCCATTGTGCTGCACATGCTCCGCTTTCGCCTGATGCCCCAGGGGGGGTCGGTGAGCTTTATCTTGGTACCCCTAGTTTTTTTCGCGATCCGCTGGGGGCTTTCTTGGGGACTTATGGCGGCTTTTGCCTTTGGCATTTTGCGCACCTTTCTGGCCGGTGGGTTTGGCTGGGGCTGGCAGGCGGTGGTTTTGGACTTTTTTGTCGCCAATACGGTGATTGGACTTGCGGGTCTCTTCTATCACCGGACGGGGGCGAAGGCTGTTGTGGCCACAGTTGTGGCGGGGCTTGCCCAATATGCCGTACACTGGCTGGCCGGGGGTCTCATCTGGAGGGAGTGGATTCCAGATGAATTTATGGGGATGCCCATGACCAATCCCTGGTTCTACTCTCTGCTCTACAACGGGACTTATATGGTGCCGAATATTCTCATTTCCTCGGTGGCAATTGGGCTTTTGACGGTCCCGCTGGGGAAATACTTTCGGGGGGAAGATTTGGCCTAGGGGAAATTTTTATCCGACAGAAAAAGCCTCCTTTTCTACAGTGGCAGCTTGGCACGTTCTGCTTGACATAAGTGCCTGGCAGGAGTAGAATATATGGGATGATTTCAACACTTTTGTGCAAAAAGTGTAATCAAAACCCAAATATCTTAAGAAATGGAGGTGTCAGTCTCGTTATGGAGTTTTTACAGATGCTATTCACAGTCCTAGTTGTGGCAGTGGTTTTTGCCGTGATTGGAATTGTGTTGGGTATTGCCTACAGAAAACGAGTTTCGGAGCGAGAAATTTCCTCTGCTGAGGATGAGGCAAAGCGGATCATAAACGAGTCTATCAAGAGCGCTGAAAACAAGAAACGGGAAGCGCTTTTAGAGGCCAAGGAAGAAATTCACAAGAATAGAGTCGAATATGAGCGAGAGGTCAAAGACCGCCGGGCGGAGCTCTCAAAGCAAGAACACCGTCTCCTGCAAAAAGAAGAAAACTTAGAGCGGAAGATGGAATCTCTCGAGCACAAACACGAGCTCCTCGGTGAAAAACAGACCGAGGCAGATGAGCGGCTGGAAGAAGTGGCCCGCATCAAAGACGAGCAGATGCACAAGCTGGAGCAAATTTCCAACTACACAATGGAAGAGGCCAAGCAGTATCTCATCAACACCTTAGAGTCCGAAGTCACTCACGAACTGGCGGCCACGCTCAAGGGTTTGGAGCAGCAGTTCAAAGAAGAGGCGGACCAGAAGGCCAAGGAATACATCTCTCTCGCCATCCAGCGCTGTGCCGCGGACCATGTGGCGGAGGCGGCCGTCTCGGTGGTGCCTCTCCCTTCAGATGAGATGAAGGGCCGGATCATTGGCAGAGAGGGCCGGAACATCAGAACCATCGAAACCCTTACGGGAGTAGACCTGATTATCGATGACACGCCAGAGGCCATTACCCTTTCCAGCTTTGATCCGGTTCGCCGGGAAGTGGCCCGGATCGCCTTGGAAAAGCTGATTTTAGACGGCAGAATCCATCCGGCTCGGATTGAAGAGACCATCGTCAAAGCCCGGCGGGAGGTAGACGCCACCATCAAGAGCGAGGGAGAGCGGGCCACTTTTGAGACGGGCATTCACGGCCTGCATCCGGAAGTGGTGCGACTCCTGGGGCGGCAGAAATACAGAACCAGCTATGGGCAGAATGTGCTCAACCACTCCATTGAGGTCTCTCACCTCTCAGGACTCCTTGCCGCCGAATTGGGCGCCGATGTGGCCACGGCCAAGCGGGCGGGTCTCTTACATGACCTGGGCAAGAGCATCGACCATGAAGTGGAAGGCAGCCACGTGACCATCGGGGTGGAGCTTGCGAAGAAATACAAGGAGAGCCCGGACGTGATCCACGCCATTGAGGCCCATCACGGAGATGTAGAGGCGACGACGATTGTCGCTTGCATCGTCCAAGCGGCGGACACCATCTCAGCGGCGAGACCCGGCGCGAGACGGGAGAACATCGAAAGCTATATCAAGCGTTTAGAGAAGTTAGAAGACCTCACCAACTCCTTCCCCGGGGTGGAGAGCTCCTTTGCCATCCAGGCTGGGCGTGAGGTGCGGGTCATTGTGAAGCCTGAGGAGATCAGCGAGGACCAGATGGTGCTCCTCGCGAGAGACATCGCCCGGAAGATTGAGAGCGAACTCCGATACCCTGGTCAGATCAAAGTGCATCTGCTCCGGGAGACCAAGGCAATTGAGTACGCGAAGTAAGCGCACGGAATAAGAAAAAGCGGCCCCGCTTAGGCGGGGCGCTTTGGCTTTTCGGATACCCAAAGTTCAATGTTTGGACAGGCCCTGGGCTCGTTCTCGTGGCCAGCCAAGTTGTCTATACTCCGGAGGCGCGTATATGGTCTATCTGCTCACTTTTACCGGGGGCTTTCTGGCCTTTCTCTCCCCCTGTGTCCTGCCTTTGATACCGGCATATGTGGCCTACTTTGCCACCGGGGAGGCGGCACCACAGCGGACGTGGAGAAATGCCTTGGGATTCTTTCTCGGGCTTTTGCTGGTACTGATTAGCCTCGGGCTCTTTGCGGGGGGACTCGGGGTTTGGCTTGGCCGTCGACCAATAGAGGTTGTGGGCGGCTTGCTCCTCATTTTCTTTGGTCTCCACTATACGGGGGCGCTACAAATACCCGCTCTCCGACGCATACGAGGTCGGGACCTGGATATGCAGCGGCTTCAGACCCTTCGCTTTCCCTGGGCGGTGGCCTTTGGGATGGTATTTGCCCTCTGTTGGACACCTTGTGTGGGGCCGCTTTTGGGCGCTGCCCTTCTCACGGCCGCCAGGATGGGCGGGGTGCTGGAGGGGGCCTTGGTGCTCTTTTCCTTTGCCCTGGGTATAGGCTTGCCCTTTTTTCTAGCGGCCTTGTTTTTGGATCGACTCAAGGGGGCTTTTGCCTTTGTGAAGCGGCACCATACAGCTATTAGCCGCGTTTCGGGGACATTACTTATCCTCATTGGCCTCATCATGCTGTTGGGCTTTTTCCGGGTATTGACCCATGGACTTACGTAGAAGGGTTTTCTATAACGGGTAGACCTCTAGCACGGTCAACACGCTTCCTTCCACCCGGAATTTGATCTCGCAGCCAGCGAATTGCAGGCCGTAGACCCGTAGGGGGTCATCCTGATAAGGAGGACGGGGGTCTAGGGCCAGGATGGCCTGGAGGGCGGTCTGTTTTTCTGGGGGCAGAGGTGTGAGGAGATTTTCCGCTGCCTCTACTGTAAGACTTCTCTCCTGGGCAGTATTGGCAAAGCCGCCTGTGGCCTCTGGCAGACTGTCGGCGTAGGGGAGATAGGGCTTAATGTCGTAGATGGGGGTTCCGTCTAGGAGGTCTCCGCCTCGGATGCGGATGAGGGGGCCGAGAATCGGGTCTTCTATGATTTCCTCGATGGCCACGGCAGAGAGACCCAGGGGGTTTGGTCGATTGGGGGAGCGAGTGGCGAAGATGCCCATGCGAGTATTGCCGCCCAGCCGCGGGGGTCGGACCGTGGGGGACCAGGTGGTCTCTTCTCGGGCGGAAAATCCCCAGATGAGCCAGAGATGACTAAAGCCCAGAAGCCCCCGGAGGGCCTCTGGGTTTCTATACTCCGGCTCAAAGACGAGGGTGGCCGAGAGTTCCGGCACCAGCCCGCTTTGACGAGGAATGCCGAACTTGGTGGGGAAATCGCTTCGAATGTGGGCAATGGGGTGGAGGGTCATGGCGTACCTCACGATGAATTTCTGCGGCGCAAATGCTTTCTCACAACCAGGATCACAAGAAGCAGGACCGCGACAGGCCAAAGGATTGACATGAGCCGACCGATGGCGGCAAGGCCTGCCAGAAAGGCAAAAATAGCTGTCAGCCCGGCCGTGTTGGAACTGGTTTCGAAGGTGACGGAGAGGCCTTCCCCTGGGTAGCCGGCCCAATCGCTGCCCCAGAACCAGAGGCTGCCATCGGTTTTGATGGCGAGGGTGCTCCTGTCTCCGGCGGAGACAGCGGCCACATTTTCCAATATTTGTATGGGGCGGTGTTGATCGCTGGTTGTGCCGTCTCCGAGTTGGCCTTGGTCATTGCGGCCCCAGGCCCAAAGACCGCCATCGTCTGTGATGGCCATGGTGTGGGAAGGTCCGGTTGAGACTGCGGTCACATCATTTCGTATCCAGGTGGGGCTGTGGCGGTCTTCCCTTGTACCGTCCCCAAGCTGGCCCAGATTGTTGCGACCCCAGGCCCAGAGGCTTCCGTCGGTTCGGATTGCCATGGTATGAAAGCTGCCGGTGGAAACCGCGACCACGTCGTCAAGGATGTGGAGAGGGGAGAGGTGATCTAGGGCTCCGTCGTTTCCAAGTTGGCCGAAACTGTTGTCGCCCCAGGCCCAGAGGCCACCGTCCACGATGATGGCCATGGTGTGGGAAGTGCCGCTGGAAACATAAAGCACATCTTCGAGGATTCTCACGGGACTGTGACGGTCTTCCTTTGTGCCGTCCCCAAGTTGACCCAGGTTGTTGCGGCCCCAGGCCCAAAGGCTCCCATCGGTTCGGATTGCCACGGTGTGAAAGCTGCCGGTGGAAACGGCGACCACATCGTCCAGGACATGGAGGGGAGAGAGGCGATCTAGGGTTCTGCCGTTTCCAAGCCGGCCGAAACTGTTGTGGCCCCAGGCCCAGAGGTCTCCGTCTGCGGTGATGGCCATGGTATGGGAGCTGCCGCTGGAAACATAGTGCACGTCTTCGAGGATTCTCACGGGACTGTGGCGGGTTTCTCTTGTGCGGTCTCCCACTTGGCCTTGATGGTTCAAGCCCCAAGCCCAAAGGGTGCCATCGGCGGTGATGGCCCTGGTATACCCTAGCCCGGCTGAAACGGTGACCACATCTTCTAAGATTCTCACGGGTTGGATGAAGTATTCGTTCCACCCAGTCTCGCCGATTCCAAGTTGACCAGAAAAATTCGCGCCCCAGCCCCACAGGCTGCCGTCGGAGTGGATGGCAAAACTGGACCCACTCCCTGCCTCTATGCCTATCCATGTCTCCCCTGGGAGCAGTTGTGTGGGAGTTTGGGTCGATGGGGGCGTGGGGGGAGGCGGTGGCGACCACAGGGCGTATGCCGGCACTGTGCTGAGGAGGAGTATGAGGCATAGTAGGCTGAGCAGTCGTTTTTTCATGGGGTTTCCTTATTTTCCTTGCATTTCAGCATTTTTCATGCTATATTAGAAACAAGCCGAGAATAAATCGAGCGGTGGCACCAGGCGAGCAGCAACTCCCTGGCGTTACAGGTGTAGCACCACCCATACATGACCTTTCACAGGCCCCACCGCATGTCCTAGTATAGCACACCTTTTGCTATCTAACAAGGCATGTATGGCCCCGTGAGATCAAATTCATGTCGCAGTATGGGTTAAACCAACCTATGCTGCGATTTTTTCTATTGGCCCGCGGTGGGGTCTGGCATTTTTTGTGGAAAGGAGGATCACCTATGCCAAAAGAATCCCTAGCGAGCGTTGCCCTATCTCTCAGTATTGCCACCCGAGATTTGCGGGAAACCATGGATGATACCCAAGAGATGTACCATCACCTCTTCGTCCGCTCCCTCGATATTCACAACACCCTCCAAACCATCTTAGCCAAACTCAAAGACGCAGAACTCGGCGAATACACAGAATCTACCTAACAAAGACCCCGGGGCCAATCACGCGGCCTCGGGGTGTTTGTTTGCCCTACACCAGCGCGCCGAGGCCGCCGAAGAAAAACAGGTAGAAGGCCCAGATTGCCCCGGTAATCACTGTACAAAAGAAGACCCTTTGGGCAGTGGAAAGGGAGGTGTTGGAAACGCCGGCACAGAAGATCACGCCGCCAATCCCTAACAGCATGGGTGCCACACGGCCTATGCTCACAAGAGGGATCAGCATACAGAGGACAAAAAACGTGACTACCCAAGTGGGGCGCTTTCTGTAGGGGTTGCCGCTTTGCAGATGGATGCCATCCACAACGATATCCGCTTGGCCTTTTCCGAGGACAAGGCGGGCTTCTTTGTCGCCTAGGATGAAGGGTTCGTCAAAGCCGAGGATTGCGCTCATGAAACTGTCGTTGAGGACTGTGGGGGTTCCGTTGATGGTCAGGATGTGCTTTCCCCATAGTTTTTCGTATGAGAACACATAGGTTTTGCCGTCAATTTGGCTCTCCCAGCGGATTGGGTCGCTCATGGGGCACCTCCATACTGATCTTAGCGGAATTCGCTTTCGTATAGATGTTTTGCGTAGAGATAGAGGCCAAAGAGAGCTGAGAAGAGGGCGAAGACGGCCGTAATCGCCGCCCAGAGCCCGCTCATGAGGAAGGCTGTCCCCACCATGATGGCCCCTGTGAGGTAGAGGATGGGGGTCCCCAGTTTGTGGGTTTTCAGCCAAACCTGGGGACTCCGCTCTGTGTAGGTCCAGCGGAGGGCCAGGGTATTGTTTTTTGTGGCGTGGGGGAGTTTGAGGGCGAAGATGGTCACCCCTGCCCCCAGGAGGAGCGCTGTCACACGGCCTGAAAGGTCTGCGGTGATGCCGCCCGTGTCTAAGTGGTAGTAGCCATAGACCACGACCCCACTCATCCCGGAGAGAAGGGCCATGAAAAAGACTCGGATGCCTGGAAGGACCTGGAGAATGTCTGTTTGACGCTCTTCGCTGCGGGCTCGCACCTCGATTTGACGGGCTATTTTTCCACTTTGCCAATAGAGGAAGACGGCACAGCAGATATTGAGGAGAGGTAAGGCCCAAACACCGGCGCGGTTTAGGGGGAGGCGCACCGTGGGAGTAATATAGATTGCCGTGGGGAGGTTTAGAAATACCCAAAAAGCCGCCGCTAGGGGGGCGGCGGCTAGGAGCCAGTATAGAGGGGTAAGCCACCAATGTCTTGGCATAGCGGCCTCCTAGTTTAAAGAACCAAAGCGGTTAAAGGGCATGATGACTAGCACCACCTGGCCGAGAATCTCCCGCTCGTCTACAGGTCCGATTTGGCTGTCTCGGCTGTCTGTGGAGCGGTTGCGGTTGTCGCCAATGACGAAGACATGACCCTCTGGCACGGTGAAGGGATAGCTGATATCCCCTGTCACCCGAACGAGGCCGTTGGTGTAGGGCTCATATAGGGGTTCCCCATTGAGATAGACGAAGCCTGATTCCGCGTTCACATAGATCACGTCTCCCGCGAGGCCGATGACACGTTTGACCATGGCGGCCCCGTCTTGGAAGTCGTGTCTGGAGAAGACAATCACATCTCCCCGGTCTGGTGTGTAGAAGAGGCTGCGGACAATCATCCGGTCTCCGTCTAAGAGGGTGGGGGTCATGGAGTCTTGCTCTACCGCCATTGTCCGCCCTGCGAAGGTGAGGAGGAAGATGACGACCAGAAAGACCATGACAATGCTTTGCATCCAGTCGTACAGGCCTTGAAAGCGCATGGGTTCGGGCTTCTGTCCATCAGGGCCAAGGTCATTATTATCAACAAGGTCGAGAATGTCTTCGAAGTCCATGCTTACTCCTTGGTGAATTTGGTTCGGATATATTCACGCAAAAATGGGCCTGTCTCTGGGAAATCTAGGGCGAAGTCTAAGGTTGCCTCCAAAAAGCCGCAGATGTTCCCGGTGTCGTAGCGGCGGCCCTCGAACTCTTTGGCCACAAAGGGTTCTTGATAGCAGAGCTGCTTTAAGCCGTCTGTGAGTTGAATTTCCCCGCCTTTGCCTGGAGGAGTGTGTTCGAGGATGGGGAAAATGGAGGCTGTGAGGACATAGCGGCCTAAGATGGCGAAGTTTGAGAACTTCTCCTCAGGGGTGGGCTTCTCGTTCATGTCTGTGACCTTGTAAATGCTCTCTTCCAAGGGGCTGACCTTGAGGGAGGAATAGCGCCCTACCGCGTCGTCTGCCACGGCCTGGGTGCCGACACAGCTCGCGCCATATTTCTCGGCGGCATCGATGAGTTGTTTGAGGACTGGTGTCTCAGCCCGCATGATGTCATCGCCTAAGAGGACGGCAAAGGGTTCGCTGCCGACAAAATCTCTGGCGCGCCAGATGGCGTGGCCGAGGCCTTTGGTCTCTTTCTGGCGGACGTAGAAGATGTTTGCGAGGTCGGCTGTCCGGCGGACAGCTTCTAACTCCTTGGTCTTTCCGTCTCGGGCGAGGCGCTCTTCTAGTTCGGGGTGGTAGTCAAAATAGTCGTCCATGGCGGACTTGGCGCGGTTGGTGATGATGAGAATGTCCTCGATCCCGGAGTCTACGGCCTCTTCGATGATGTATTGGATCACCGGCTTATCCAGGAGGGGCAGCATCTCCTTGGGGATGGTTTTCGTCGCCGGAAGCATCCGGGTGCCCAGTCCCGCCGCGGGGATCACCGCTTTTTTTATCTTCATTGGAAACCCTCTCTTGTGTATTGTAAGAACCCCCTGGGGTTCTCATGTGAGACAGAAGCCCCAGGGGGAAGGTTGTTTTCTGATTATGTGGGCTCTTTATAGAAACTTACGAACTCCAGGTCCGGCCAGGGCGGGATCGGCGCTGTAGGTGATGGTGAAGTTGATGTTCTCTCGCTTGCTAAGCTCAGTGAGCCAGGTTAGAAGGGTTTCTAGTTCCACTTCGTTGTCCGTGTCTACAATTTTTTGCAAACCGTCGATAAACACATGGGAGATATCATAATTGCTGGCGTTTAGCCCACTGATAAAGCCCTTTAAGAATTCATAGCTGCCGAAGTTATACTGGGTGCTGGAAATGAGTCTCGCCTTGTGGGGGATGTCATAGGTGAGCTTCGGGCCTTTTTCCAGGCAGATCACGTCTCCGTGTTCCTCCAAAACGGCCTTTTTCACCAGCTCGATCATCTGTTTGGTTTTCCCGGACCCCTTGAGTCCCATAATGAGCTTCACCATCGAAACCACGCTCCTTTTTATTATGCTATGTGGAATGTATCTAAGGGCGAACGCTTCCTTGTTTCAATCTTACCACTTTTCCACGAAACTGGCAATCCATTTTTATACTGGTTTGCCCAAGAGGTTGAACATATTCTTCTTATATGCTTCCACTCCCGGCTGGTCAAAGGGGTTGACGCCCTGGAGGAGGGCAGAGAGCACACAGGAGAACTGGAAAAAGTAGACGAGCCACCCAAAGGCTGTTTCGCTCATCTCTGGGAGGATGATCTTCGTCACTGGGATGCCGCCCTCGATGTGGGCTTCGACAGTGGCCTGTTCCGCCGCTTGGTTGATGGAAGCGATGCCCCGGCCGGCCAGATAGTTGAGGCCGTCTACGTTCTCTTTAGAAGGGGGGACTTTGATGTCTCGCCGAAAGGTATCGAAGGAGACGAGGGTTTCCATCAGGGTTCTGGGTCCGTCTTGGAGGTATTGGCCCATGGAGTGGAGGTCTGCGGAGAAGTCTAGGTTGGCGGGAAATATCCCGCCGCCGCCCTTGCCTTCGCTCTCGCCGAAGAGTTGCTTCCACCACTCGGCCATGCAGCGGAAGGCGGGCTCGAAGCAGCCTAAGAGCTCGATGTTGTGTCCCCGGCTGTAGAGGGTTTGGCGGATCGCGGCGTATTGCCAGGTGATGTTGTCGAAACTTTTTACCTCGGTGTAGGTCTTCATGGCGTCAAAGGCCCCGGCTAACACGCGGTCAATGTCGATGCCGGCCACGGCCATAGGGAGGAGGCCTGCGGCGGTCAGGACGCTATAGCGGCCGCCGATTCGGTCGGGGATGACAAAGGTTTCAAAGCCTTCTCGTGCGGCCCATTGCCGGAGTGTGCCTTTTTGCCTGTCGGTGGTGACATAGATCCGGCTTCTCGCGCCAATGTCGCCATAGCGGTTTGCGAGAAATTCTTGGAAAATGCGAAAGGCAATGGCCGGCTCTAAGGTTCCCCCGGATTTAGAGACCACGTTGATGGAGAAGTTTTTGTCTCGGAGGAGGTTTCCGATTTCGTTGATGTGCTCAGCGGAGAGATTATTGCCCACAAAATAGACATTGGGCGTGTGTTTGGAAATCAAATTATAGTTGGGTGAGCGCAGGAGCTCAATGCCGGCTCTGGCCCCCAAATAGGACCCGCCGATGCCGATCACCAAAAGGACATCTGATTCGGAGCGGATTTTTTCCGCCGCCAGCTTCATGCGCCGAAACTCATCTCGATTGTAGGTCTCAGGCAAGTTTAGCCAGGTGGTGTGCTCGCAATCGACGCTGTATTGGGCGATGAGGGATTTGTGGATGTCCGTCATCTGTTTGGTGTTTTGCCATTCGGCCTTGTCTAGAAATGGGGTGATGCCTGTGAGATCAAGCCTTATCATAGCCTTGGCTCCCTTCGGTATTCTTTTGTGGGGAACACACATTGTGCGCCCTTACAAAATCGAAGGAGCGGGACTTGCCGCTCCTTTTGTCCATACTATGTAGTTTACCGCAAAGTTCGAAAATTTACAATCCACCGGTGAAGAGTAATCGCAAAAATTTCCCAAATACCTGGAGCGTGGAGAGTTTCTCCACATCATCTCCCGCCACGATTGGGATTACCGCGATGGGCGTTTCCCCCTCATAGACGGTGAGGAGGCCGAGGCTTTGCCCCGCTTGGACTGGGGCGGGGACGCTCTCTACGAGTTCCACGCGCTGGGTGACATTGGAGGCGACGCGCCGCTCTAAGAGAAGCCGTGGGTGCCCCTCTAAGACAGGCTGGACCGTGTCCGCTACGCCCAGTTCGACTCGCAAGGGTCGGAGGACCTCGTCCGGTTGGATGTTGACTAAGGTGTAGTTGGCAAAGGCGAAACTGAGGAGGGTCTTGGCCGCCTCAAAGCGTCCATCGCTGGTGGCCCCGTGGAGGACAACGGCGATATATTCCACCCCGTCTCGCTCCGCTGTGGCGGCTAGGCAGTACATGGCCGCTTGGGTAAAGCCGGTTTTGAGACCGGTGGCACCTTCGAAGTAGTAGATGAGGCGGTTGGTGTTGCTCAGCCCGAACTCGCCGCCGCGGACCGTGTCCATCCAGATGGTGGTGAAGTCTTTGACCAGTTCGTGCTGGATCAGCGCTCTGCTCATGAGCGCCACGTCTCTCGCGGTGGTCTGGCTCTCTTGGTTGCCTACTGGGAGGCCGGTGCTGTTTAGGAAGATGGTGTTTACCATGCCCAGTTCGGCGGCCCGGGCGTTCATTCGGGCGACGAAGGCCTCTTCTGTACCAGCGATGTGCTCGGCCATGGCCACGGAACTGTCATTGGCGGAAGAGATGATGATGGCCTTTAGCATATCCCGGACGCTCATCTGTTCGCCCTCTTCCAGGTAGATTTGGGACCCACCCATCCCTGCGGCCCAGGCGGAAGCGGTGACCATGTCGTCTAAGGAGAGACGGCCCGCCTCGATTTCCTCTATGATGAGGAGGGTAGTCATGATCTTGGTGATGCTGGCCGGGGCCGTGGGGGTGTCCGCGCCTTTTTCAAAGAGGATGGTGCCGGTTTCTTTCTCTATCAGGATGGCGAAGGGCACATCGATGTGGATGGTTTCTGGGCCAAGAGCCTGGATGTCCGCGAGGAAAATCGCGGGGGCCGGGGCGGGTTCTAACTCTCTAGGAGTCCCGTCCCAGAGCGCGGTGGCAGCCCCTGCCAGGAGGAGTAAGCACAATAGTCCTGCGATCAGTCGTTTCTGGTTCATTTTCCACCAACCCCCTATGGATGTCCTTGGTGGATAAGTATGAGAATTGAGGGAGGAATATGCTTGGTGTTTTGAGTCGGGCTGATCTGCATTGCGCTGTTGTCTTTGTTGATCTGTGATGGCTGCTTACACGAAAACAAACACCCATTGTTTTATGAGTGTTTGCTATGTATTTATGATTTTTTACTTAAATATTCTAAAAGTCCTTTTGTTACTGTTTCGTGCATATCTAGTGACTTTACATCATTGATGAATTTAATAAACAGAACGATCAAAGAAATGATTTGTGCTATCACGACCGAAAGGAAAGCGATAAATAATGCATTTGATACATTTACTGACGCAATAACAGCATCTAGCACAATTAAAATGAATGAAGATAATAAACAAAAGCCTAGTGTTATTGATAATCCTATAATAAACCTTCGCCTTGCATTTGTTTTTCTTTCTTCTTCTCGAGCAATAATATCCGAGGTATCTCTTGAAGTTTTAAGTATGAAATGAAGGATATCTAGTTCTGCGTTTTCTTTTTGAAACTTCAAGTCTTTATGTTTTTCATCGTATTCATCATGAAAATGTCTATTATTTTCAAATGAAACATTGCTACTTGCACTCTCTCGCAGTTCTTGTGCTACTTCATTTAGCTTGTCTAAATCCGGCAATATTGAAATCATAGTCGAATGTAGTCCATTCCCAATGTATCTAATCTATAATGCATCGCTGCATTCGATACATTGAATTTTTTTGCTAAGGCAGATATGCTTGGGACACTAAGTTTTTTATACTCTTCTTTTAAACGACCTGGTGGCATTAAAAGTTCAGCCGCAAATTGATCCGCTTGAAATTCTAAATTATTGCG
>Ga0131853_10016186_pt1 | contig 13617 bp, 8 predicted proteins | sample TergutLab28metaG_FD_92764 | JGI IMG/M metagenome (GOLD analysis project Ga0131853, IMG submission 92764) | Labiotermes labralis P1 segment gut microbial communities from Petit-Saut dam, French Guiana - Lab288 P1 (version 2) (version 2) | ecosystem: Host-associated > Arthropoda: Insects >... | reverse complement strand
TGATGATGGTCTTAGGACCGAAATATGTCGGAGCAGTTTTAGTGTTTTAATGTGTAAATTTTATATAAGTGCATTAGTTGGTATAATAATTGAGTGACTCGACAACATGCACGGTGTAACAATAAAAAAAAAGTCATTATTCTGTTAAAAAGTAGCCGAAATTTTCGGTATTCTGAGAAAGATCATCCAGTCTGCGCTTCCATCACATTTATGTAACTTTTAGATGTTATTTAGATTAATTGCATGTTTTGAAAGGTGCTTAATTTTGTGGTAGGAATTCTAATAAATCTCCAGAAACGATTCCACAAAACATTCAGATTGTGGCTTAAACGTGTAATGAAATTGAATGTCATTTTTATATGCAGTGAAACAAAATAGAACGAAAAGAACTTAGTCTGCAATACTATTAGAATCCTCTAGTCCACCTGTCAGAATACCACTAACATTGTAAGTCTTTCTGGTTACGTGATGCACCAACAAGTTTAACATTCAACAACTGTACTCTCTACCCACACTGTACTTATGTGTTTTGTATTCACCTGAGAAAGAACAGCGACTTGTACCACTTACAGCATAAACTAATTGGTTTTTATAACCGAGATGAAAAGTGTTTACAGCGCGGTACGGACTGGGTCTTTAAATAAAGCGGTCTTCACTCCGTCTTTAAATGGTTAAATGGACGCTTTCAAAATGAGTAAAATCGCCTACCTTATTACTACTTTTTCCCCCTTTCATTTAAGCGCCTCAGTTTTCATTATCACAGTAGTTTATTTTGCTTCGCGTACAAACATAAGTTATCTCCATGTTCGATTTAAACTGTAGTTAAAATTAAAAAAAAATATAAATAAATTACCTTAGAGTGTTAAATTCATTAATTCAATAATAAACAGTATTAAAACATGTCAACATAATTTTTATTATTAGTAAAAGACTTATTAATTCATCAAACAAGCCATTTGTTTCAAGACAAATGGATGATAATCATAAGACAAAAAAAAATAAATAAAATTCTGTACGTAACAAAGAGATAGGAAAGGTTTAGTGCAGTGTATATCGTTACACCTTTCTGGGGATTGAAACTTCAGTCAAAAGAACATGCGTCAATTTGTTATTTATAGAGTATTAGAGTCATATTTTTAAATATTATCTTATCTTTAAGTTGAACTAAAGCCGAAACCTTTGCTAAAGTAACTGAAAATTATTTATTAGTAATGAAAATTTGTGTTGACTTAGTTTTAGTGGTGTTTATTATTGAAGGTACTACAACGGCATGCCGGAATTTAATTTACATTTATTAAGTGTTCGTTATATCAAAAGTAAATCAAACACAGATGCACGAGTCTTTGGATAATTTGACTCCAATTTTGATATATAAATGAAGAAATAGTTTTGCGTCACCTGCTCAGATGGAAGGTTAACTGGGAAATTAAAAAGCACTAATCAGCAATGGAAAATTCGACCGCAAGAGCATTGTGGGATCTTCGAGTTGAAGACGTATCTACTTGATGGGGTATGATAAAAACACAAGCAAAGCAGGTTAATGCATTGTGGACACGCACACCGCCTCGTTCACGGATATAAGTGTCACGAGAAAGGCTGTGTTCATTGCCGGATAGCCCCACGGTTCTGTTAGTCGTGCGGCGATCCCAGATTGAATTTGTGTAACAGACTGTTAAATCCATCCAGATGCACGCAGGGATAACACAGTTGAGGAGTCATTTGTTTCTCGCAGTACAAGTTAATCTTCAATTACTGTAGCTTGGGAGTAAAGAAGAAATAGATTGGTTTAGCAGTTATGATCTACACTCGTATTTGCGACGTACCACCTGGCTCGTTTCTCGCCCTGGACACCGCCATATCCTGGCTTTAGTTTTTTGTCGTTTGCTTCAGTACTTTCACTAATTCCGATAATGCGATTCGAATTGATAAATTGGGGGGGGGGGTTTCCATCCCACTGTGTGCACGTGCAATAAAATTCTTTATTAACCGTCTTTACACAACAATGTGGTGCAATGTTTTTATTATGCAACTATCAACTGAGCGACATGTTTCTACCGCATGTACCTTGTCTAATACCGTTAATTTATATAGCCTGATGATGACACTGTAGGGTCGAAACATGTCGCTCAGTTGATAGTTGCATAATAAAAACATTACACCACATTGTTGTGTAACGAAGTTTAATAAAGAATATTATGATTCGAATTGAGCCAAGACAGATTCCTTCCAAATCCTTCATATTTATCACTCCACAATTTTTCAGCCTTCGGACTCTACTTATATCACGAGATACTACGAACGTTTTAAAACACACCATAAAAATAATTATTTTTTATAGCTTAACCTTTTGGCGCCGGAATTATTTTTTTAATTTTAGCACACCCGGTATATAAAATGTGAATAATACAGGAACCAAATACGTTAGAATTATGAAACAAACTGCATTTTGAAGAGAAAAAAAACGGAGAATATATACAATGTTTAAAATATTCACTATCTATATTTGTTGAATAAATATATAAAATGCAACTTTAGAGGTTAGCGGTGAGGTACGACCAGTATAGATGACATTAGGCGTCAAATGGTTAAATAAAAAAATATAAACTACTAAGACTATACAGATTCGATACATGAATATGAGCGTGGAAAATAAGTGGAATGATAGTAAGGGGAAAAGACAGAAATATATGGAGAAAACCCTGTCCCGGTACAGTACCAATTCACACACTGTTAATCGCACAACACATACCGTTACTTTGAACCCGGGATTAGGGGTTGAAACGTTAGTGACAAAACATCTGATTTATTTGTAGATTCGAATGGCTGGAAAATTGATGAGTGATAAAAATAAAGGATTTGGAAGGAATCTGTCTTGGCATAATTTGAATTTTTGTCTCTGAATCAGAGGAGGTACTGAAGCAAACAACGAAAATCTAAAGCCAGGACGTGCCGGTATCCAGAGCGAGATACGAATAGGTAATACAATGTAAATACAAGTTTAGATCATAACCGCTAAACCCATCTATTTCTTCTTTACTTCCAAGTTATAGTAACTGAAATTTAACTTGAACTGCGGGAAACAAATGACTCCTGCGCTCTGTTATTGTGGCTGCAGAAGTCTTTGTAGTGTTGCACATGTACAAAATGGGATTGTGCCTATTCAGTATGCATAGTACACATCATCAGGCACAACTTTGTGTGGAAACAAAGAACGTAAGATCAGATTAGAATCAAGGCCTTAGGAGCAGACCAGAAAGCAAATAGTACTTTTACAATGCGTAGAATAGAGCAATAGCGGTTCTGATAAGCAGGCTTCCTGGTAAACGAGTACATTAAATGAAGTGAATTTCAGAAATTTAGCATAGGCCGTACATCGCCTGCAGAGACGCAAATAATGGAAGACATTCCTCCGAAAATTCATCCGAACTTAATTGATACAGCCTCTGTGTATCGTGCTTAGAGATGATTCTCCTTTGCAGATGGGCTTTACGGTTATCTTTAAATGTGTTCAATGTTGTGAAACGTCCATAGATACTGGACGCAAATACAATCAGAAATCTCTCTCTCTCTCTCTCTCTCTCTCTATATATATATATATATATATCGCTTCGTGAATGGTAACCTTTCACGGTCGTGTGTAAATCCTAGGAAAATTATGCGGAATGTTTATACAATTTATTATTCTTCTCATTAGCGATCAGCACGTGTCTGTGTATCTATTTGCGTTTTAAATTACTTCAGTAGGTTCCCTTTACATATTAATTTAGCAGCTGTTATGTAAGTGTATGGAAGCTTCACGAATTACAGACGCTTTCAACTCTCACATTTCTCTCAAACGCTCTCGGACAATTTTCGTTAGGCACGGCAAATGAGTGGCGGAAAACGACACGACATAACCTTAATTATTTAAAGATAATGGCGGTAAGTAAGGAGTCACTGTGACTTGACACGCGAGCTTTTATACCGTTAAAGTTTCAAACTTATCCACAGAGAGTATCGAACCTAAAATCGTAGAGGTCACACTGTACCCTGATTGGCCAGTGAACATCAACATTTTAGTGTGAGTTGTGACGACATGTTTCGTTTTGGAGACTTATATCTTCACTTGAATATACTGACTTTAAAACTCCAGTTCAAATTAGAGCGACTTCAGTAGGAGGTTGTTGTTGAAATCCATTACCTCATGACTGTGTTACATATATGCTCCTCGAACATAAATAGAGTTTAGGTATTCGATAATCTTCATGGTTGAACCGTGCATCGATAATATCAAATTCTTTGAAAACAAAAAAGACCAACATAACGTCACTTGCTGTTTTATTTCACTTCTTATGCGCTCAACATGTTTCGGACATTAATATGTCCATCATCAGGAGCTTATGACTATTCTGTTGAATTACCACATTGGTAGTGTGTTCTGTAAAGACGGAGGATTTAACATTAGCGTAAGATTATGGTATGTAGTGGTGTGCATTTGGTGTGACTAGCTTTGTCGAATGAACGGAACAGTCGTAAGCTGCTGTTGTGGATATATTAATGTTCGAAACATGTTGGGCGCATAGGAAGTGAAATAAAACATCAAGTGTCATCAAGTTGGTCTTTTTGTTTTCAACTATTACAATGATGCACGGTCCAATAAAGTGTCATGGTCATGCGGCCATGACACTGAAAGCATCTATAACGACATATATACTGGAACCAGAAATGTAATTTTAGCTAAGCACAAGCTGTAGCTCCCTGATGAAGGTTTATGTAAACCGAAACATGTTGGAGCAACTTTTATAATTCCATAAGTTTTAATTATTATTTAATATAATTTATGTGCATTACTTGGACAAATAAAGAATTAAACGTTTAAGTATATTCTTTTGCAGCAGTGAGCTTTTTATATGATCCAGTCATTAGAAATACATTATTTTAAATGCATAAGTGAAAATTTTGATATTATAATTTTATGATAAAAATTAAATACCTTACAAAAGCAATTTATATACTATGATCTTGCTATTGAATATGGAGTGTGCGTAGGAATCACGTGCATATTGTAAGGTTCAGTTCTGGTATTTCGTAGGTTGTACCTCATTTGAACTAATGATATTAAGTTTAAAAAAGATTTTTCCACATGTTTCAAGAAACTGAAGGAAACATCTCATACAAATCGTGTGCCATTCACTTTCATTTCAAATGTGTTTTTACGTCCTCTGTCATCTTTTTCCTTTGTGTAAGAAATTTTCAGACTTCACTCTTTATTTCTTTTGAATGATGCGACACGTTTCTAAGGCAGCATGTCTGTTACATCGGTTTTATTTTTGTTCTAGCATTATTTCTTTTCTGTAGTTTCGTTTATTTTACATCACCTTTCCTATTTTCAGCTGTCTTTCGAACAGTCAAATTTCTTCAGTCGAGTCTGCGGTTTTGGGTATTCCCCTTCCTATATTCTCCATAGTGTCAGACTGTAGACGTAGCATAATCGGCATCACAAAACTAAGTAAGACGAAATAAATTCTTGTTAAAGAATTTATTTAGTCTGACCTATTCTTTAACCTCTTCTCCGCTGCTGCTGGACCTGCTTTTTCTTCTTCAACGTCTTTTCCATCTGTATCCCTTCTTTCTTCTAGTGCACAGTGTGTTATGTAAGCGTATTTATCACATCTCAAAATCCCTGAAAGCTTGGATATCCACTCATGTGGATACAGGGATTAGTTGGCCTTCTTATACTTATCTGGCTTGAACACCAACACGACTGGCGTTTCCGTGTACTTTCCATCCTAAGAGTGGCGTCTTCACTTCCGCGTCCTTTCTGACTCACTGTAACTATATTTGCCGCCCTAAGAGCCATCCATTTCCGGCTTGTTTTTACAATGCTGACGGTTGGTGGTTTTCTCATGATGTTACGTGCAATAAAAATTTGTATTTCCAGTTGCTAAGTGCGACGAAAAGAAAATGTTTAAACATAATATTTCACATTGTAATGCGCCCAAGCGTGACTGCAGACTACATGCTTCTCATGTATCCCTCCCGATGTAAATTTAGTAGTACAGCTTCAAGTTCTTGTATATGTGTTAAAAACGACTGCCACCGGGTGAAAACCCAATTGCAGTTAAATAATAATAATTATTATTATTATGTTCCAGAAGCGAGTTACTTTCTTGCTGCATTTTTGTGTAACGTCAAGTCTTCGTATCATTCCGGTTATAATAAGGGTCATGTCTTCTGTCTACTTGGTTGTTATCCACTGAAAAAGTCATTGCGCGTTCCTGTGAAATGTAAAAAGAATGTGAACTTGTATTTAAAGTGTGCTTCACAGAAACTGGAGTGTTGTTTGACCGTGCATCTTCCTCATGAAATAATGTGAAATGCCAACTTGATGCAACTAGGTAATTTTAATTATGTATTCTTAGCTCTACATATTTCGGGTACATACGCCCACCATCAGAAGCATTAGATATTGAGTTGCAGCGTATGGTTTTTTGCACCGAGTTTGTGGATGGGTGGTGGTCTTGAGAGCCGCTGCGTAGGTCGTGTGTACGGTGTGGATGGTGCCGTGCCGTGCCGTCCGCACCGTACACACGACCTACGCAGCGGCTCTCAGGACCACCATCCATCCACAAACTCGGTGCAGAAAACCATATGCTACAACTCAACATCTAATGCTCCTGATGATGGGCTTATGTACCCGAAACATGTAGAGCTAAGAATACATAATTAAAATTACCTAGTTGCATCAAGTTGGCATTTCACTTTATTTCATGTGCTTCTCAGAGTTGAAAGAATAACAGTAAATGAAATGAATCTAAGAAACCACCACCAATTATGTACTTTTGCCATCATTGTGTAATTTAATCTCAAGAAACACATCTATTGGACTAGAGAGAGCTTTTCTTCAGAAGCTAGTGATTTCTTATTTGGTCGGAAGTCCTTCTTTTATGAAACCGACGCTAAATTACTAGGTTTATAAGAAAGTGTGTCTTGTCCAAAAGTGATTCGCAGGAAAGCGTACGGTATTTGTGATCCTCAGGTGGCAGCTGTGAATGTTACAGCCTTTAGGGATGTGATACCGTGTTATCTGGTAGGCAGATCTGCTTACCAGTCTCAATGGCATCATATACAGAAGATATAACAGTGTTCAGATTAATGCGGTCAGCAACATCCAATACGTCTTATGATTGGAGATTTGCTGTATAATCTTTCTCTCGTTTACGAAAATATCTATGAAGCCGAGAGTGTAGATCGTGTGTGTCACAATAACGAACATAATTTCGATTTAGCGCAGCTGATTATCAACCATGGAATGTGAGTAGAATCTAGTAGACTTCCTATAAGAATTTCGAAAGAAGTGTCGCCTATATGAATCCTGCTCAGCCCAGGTTTCTGCACTGTGCTACGGCAAATCGCGGCCATGCAGTGGACCGATTAGCCAGTCAAAGAGACAAAGTCAATCTCCACGGGAATCACAAGCTAAAACACTTAGTTGATATTAACATATGAAACAAGAATGACGATTGTTAATTACGTATTAAGCTGATAAGAACCGCCTGTTACAGCTACCGTATATAAGTTAAACTGCGCGAAGAATAGTACATAGCGAGAAGAAACCCAAGAAGACACCGTCAGTGGGCTACGTAAAACGTCACTAAATAGACGGCGCGGTATTCGGCAGCAGGCAGCATTAGCTGTACACCAACTTATGGATTTTTTACGCCGAAAAAACGCACGTATTTATTAACGTAAACCCAGCATTTCTGAATAAACTTTATGTACAATATGAGCAATCAGAAGATGTATAAAATTTATCATTTTATCATATTTCTCGCCCCTGTTCGGCTGTTACATGTAATCACTATCTAAGTGTAATTTAAACGTACAGGATGTGTTTTCTTTATCGTATCCTTGAGCACGGCAGCCGTCACTGGGTGTCTCGACGGACGGGTCGACGTAGTTTCCTTTCTTGGGAATAAGGAGAAAGGAACACTCTGTATTACCTCAACACACAGGACCTCCGGGAATTTCGCCAGGCAATGCTAGAGCTTCTTCTCCAGTCGCAGCTAAGCATCAAATTCGATGCTGATGCCTGGCCAAACTCAAGTTACATCTCAGACAACTGGCTCGTGCTCTCGCTGTCACCGGATTGTGTGAGGAAATGGGGGGGGGGGGATGGGGGATATGCGATTTAGAAACCAAAATAATTTGAGATGCCATCTGATAAAGTCATGTACGTAATTTCGTATATAGACACATACATTGACGGTTAGAAGAGCCTAACATGACGCCCATCGACAATTTTGTCGAGTAAAGAGTGAAACATATCTCAGTGCTTCAAGAGCCCGAATGTACCACATGTATCTGACCGTTGCTTTACATTCCACCGACGTTTCATCATCGTTGCTTTTTTTCCCTAACCTTTTCGGTTGCTGGTGCCAGCACACAGAGTGCCGACACTTATCTGAGTTATGACATAGTTGCGGAAATGCCGACATCTGTTTTTGGATTTACCTCTTGAATAGTCAACAGGCACTAAAATATTATCCATAGTTTTCGTGGGTCTTCTGTGTGAGGGTATAACTAATGATATAATGTGTACGTGCAGCTTGTTAGAGCAATTATGTCCCTGAAGCCAGCGATAAATATACATTTATAACCGTAAAGCTGCATTTTCCGTATACTTGAACATGTTGTTTGTGACCAATAGACAATGTATGTACGTTTACCAGAAGTAGGAATTAACAAACTCAAAAATAATTTACAGTCCATCAATTTGAAAGGAATATGACGTTTGATTCGGAATTGAATTTCGTCTGTTCTCTAGGTGAAGAGCTTGCAGGTTTATTTAGGAAGTGTTACGTGGTACAGTGTGATCTAGAGAACTAGTTTCTGAGTGCTCCACTACTTCATACAGTCCCGTTGTAGCCGTTTGTCCTTGTTTTCAACACACAGCTGGATTATATTTACTAATGCCCGCTAGTGGTTAACTAGAGAATATACAAATGAACCGACGACACAACTTTGGCCATTAATAATATCTATAATGGTGTGTTGCTATGGGATTACATGAAAATAGGTTGCAGACCCACTGTAATAAATGCATTACTTAAAAATATCCATATCAGCACTGAATGGACATGACACGTGAACTTCGCATTGATCAAAATCACCATGTTACTGCGGTTCCCTAGCTTGACTATCCCTAAGGTGGTAATGTAAAATATCCTTCCTTTTTCCTTGAAACCAAGCTTTATGACCTGTATGGACAATTCCGTTACTCATTTCTAATTAAAAATATAATTTAAATTTTGCTAAGCGTAAAATAAAGAAAGTATTGAGATATTTTAAAATTTATTCATGTTATTAATTAATTTGTATTGTGTAAGGATTCTGGTAACTTATTTGTCAGGAAATTCGCCGTATGTTACGGAACCCGAAGGATTAATTATCATGTTCACAAGAGCCTAATATTAGCTGTTAGTGTGAGCTAGATGAATCCGGACCCAATTCTTACTGTTTCCTGTAAGGCGTATTTTAACATTTTGTACCTGGGTCTATATTTCAAGTTTTCTGATTAAACACATGTGTGAAATTCTTGTAACGTGCATGCATACATCATCACTCCAGACATTTCTGATATTCTAGAAATGATTAATCCAATATTTTGAGGATTGTATTAATTTTATCCTTAGGGTTATAATGAGACAGTAAAACGTATATTGCAAGCTAGGACTATTTACTCTGTCAGGAACATTTCTGTGATTAGAAAATTTCAATCTATATTGTCAATCGGACTTCTTTATCTAAAACAATGTGTGCTGTACTGTGATGACGTCAGCTTCGTGACCATGCATGTAAGTGTAAGTAAATACGTCTTGCAAAAGATAGTCAGTAATTTTATAAACTTTTTATTCAAGAAGTTTGTAATTTAGTTAATTATCATGATAAAGTTATTGTGTATTAAATTAATAAAACCCATTTTATGGTGTTTATGTACCATTGTAATCGCCTAGTTCCATGAATGATATCTGCAGCGGTATTTCAGGCAAGCTAATTTATGATAACTACATTATGGGTTGTAGATGTGTTGTGTTCGAGACCCACACTAAGCACAAATTTATGAAATATATTCCTGCAACAGATTTGTAAATGTCCCCACGAAACAGAAATTGATTGCATTCTTAAAATTCTGTTTGACTTAAATTATTAGTTGGTGTTAATATTTCGTACTAAGAGCTTAAAAATATGTGTTGTAGCAGGCCATTATTTATTCAGTCGTGGGTATAAAATTAGGAGAGGAACACTGAAAAAAGCTATAAGCAATACATTCTGTAAAAGGAAAATTAGAAGTAACATCTGCGGTTTGGTCCATTTATTTTATGGAAATTGCTGAACGTGAAAAATCCAATAAATTTAAAGAAGGAGCTGGCAATTTAAAATGTAGCTATTGGCCATTGGATTCCTTGAAGAAACAAATTTCAGATTTTAAATAAAACAATAATTATTGCTTTGTTTCCAGTTACACGTTCTGTCGGCCACATATCTTAATAGAGACGTTGGCTTGCGTAATTAGGATTCTAGAAAAAAATAATCTCCTTAAATAATTAGCTCCATGGAGCAGAATAATTCGTAAGAAGACAGCAGTCACTGTGCTAATCAAGAATTCGCTTGTCTTTTTTATAATCAGCTGCTTCATTTTCCTGTACTGGTACGTCAGAGCCAACCATTTCAACTTCACCTGCAAGATTTGAGTCTATAAGTTTTTGTTGTTTTAACGGCTGTTTTTGGTCAAATTGATATCATCTTTTGGTTTTCTACTCTATGCATAGAAGTTTGATTGCTCCGAGCTAAATGTTGTTGACTGACAAAATCTCCCCCAAATTCCCTCACAACCGACATATTTTACTTGCTGAAAAATGCGAATATAGGCCTAGCGTTCAAGACTACAACAACATTGCACCATCTCATAAAACGCATAGCACCAACCCGGTTACAAGAACATGAAAAAAGTGGAATATACAAAATTACGTGCAAGACCTGCCACAAAGCGTATGTTGGGCAGACAAGTCGAAATTTAAAATCAAGATTCCAGGAACACATACGGTACATTAAAAACAATGACCCTCGCTGGGCCTATGCACTACATGTACTTAACTGCAGACATGAATATGGTAACATCGACGACACTATGACTCTTCTCAAGCAGATCAACACACCGACCCTTTTGTTTTCATATGAACAAATGTACATCCAGTCGTTCCACCATAATAATGAACTCATCCCCGAACAACATCCGAACGAGCACAACCCTATGTTTGACCTCCTTCATTCAAATACTATTCGTCATAACCCACCTGACGCCTAACCCACAATCCCATGCATTCCAACCAGTCCTCTCTCAAACTGTGCATGAGACGGCCACCTATAGAGTAAGCATGTTTTAACAACAGCCAAGTTACATTTTCTGTAGATTCAACAATTAATGTAAAGTAAATAGACATTGTACAATCTTAATAACTAGTTACAACCTTTTTTAGATAGGTAATGTAAATAGACATCGTTTTTTAACAATTTTAACAACCGGACAAACATAACCTTATAGATACAACAACTAATCAGCAATTTATACGATTTTATGACTAGACAGACTAAGCGAACATAAATGTAAATAGACATAGTACCTTTCTATTAAGTTTAATCACAGGATAAACATAACCTCTACATGCCATAGCATGTTTATAGCAAGTAATACACAGTAATCACACCCGAAAAATTCGCACATAAATTTTACCACTATTTGCTCATATTTATAGAATTGTGTTTTAGTAATTTTAGACCACTCACTTGTTTCAGTGTGATGATACCAGAGACTGTGTAATGTAATTTTGACCTCCTGATGATGAGCACATAGTGCTCGAAACATGTAGAGACATGTAATACACTTATTGTATAACAAAAATTTTGTGCATCAAGTTGGTTAATTGCTGAGATAAATGTATTTTCTTCCGTCCAGCCCCTTCAATATCTACCTGAATCAAGTACAGCCACCTTTACGATAATGAAAGCAGGTTCGTCTGAAACGTCAGAATAAATCAAGAACACTACACTGCGTAAAAGTCCTAAAGGAGACAGTCATTGACACAGGAATGTGCGCTTTATAGACTAACTTCGTGTTTCTTAAAATACGATTAATATTATCTTTGCCTTCATCTCTTCAGGGATGTTCTGCTCAGAATCTTCACAAGCAAATGTAATATTATACAAAATATAAAAAGACGAAAATGTTAATTATAAGTCCTCGACTGAGTACGTCTTTCCAATACCCTTTACTGCAGTGGTCATGTCAAGAGACTCTTACTTTTAAACACCAAGTCCTGTTTTCATTTCCGCATATGATAAGCTTGCGGGCACGCTGTGGCGCAGTTGGTTGAGGCGCTGCGCTACAAACGGAAAGGTCGCGGGTTCGATTCCCGATGGTGTCATTGGAATTATTCATTGACACAATGCTTTCGGTTGCACTATGTCCCTGGGGTTGACTCAGCCTCTAACAGAAATGAGTACCAGTAATATTTCCTTGGGGGTAAAGGCGGCCGGTACCTAAGGCTAACAACCTTACCACCTTCACGTGCATATTGTTTTGAAATCTGGGAGTCTCAACCTCCTGGAACCCTCAGGGCCTGTCCAGGCCTGTAATGAGATTGTTTTACCTTTATATGGTATGCTTACAGAGTTAAATTTCATGTCGTACTTTTCGACGCTGCTGAGGGTCATGCAATCTGGGACAATGAAAAACCGAACGGTTAATCGTATTTATTGTGACGGTCACAAACAGTGTGCGAACTGTGCTTCTTCCTTCGTCCCTTCATCAGTCACTGGGAGAACTGCACGGTGGCAGCAGTTGGAACGAAGCGAGCTAATTGGCTTTTCGTGTAATCATTTGTATACATTCATGACACTGCACAGTTAAAGCATGATTAGTGATACCATCGTCGGCACAAAGCACTTGTGCTCACTGGTGTGATTATGGGGAGTTCAGAATGTCTTAGGGTCCGAAGACAATATTTCATAGCATCAAGCCTGGAAGTTGAAACTTCTCGTACTTATTATTGTGCTGCTCTCAGCTCACTAAAGTGGTGTACTTAACAGTGTTGATTTTGCGTGTGAGAGACACAACAGATATTAAGTCTTTGTGCTTATCATTAAGTACCTCTTCTCAAATGAATTGTCTTGTTAAACCGTAGTGTAGCCATGTTAGCAAGGAAATCCCTGCTGCACGGACAGACATTTCATACAGTAAGAAAAACGTTGTTAAAAACTTTGTCTCTTTATTTATTTATTGGTTTTTGCTGCTTTTCCTTGCGTCAGTCTGTTGTGTTTAAAAATTTTCCTCCCAGAATCTAGTATGTTTTTAGGCGACCATAATCGTTATTTCTTTTAGGGATTTACGAGTTATTGATATTAATTAACGTGACTAGTTCCATAAACGTGCGTGTTGTGTTGGTAGCGCCTCTCCGACCACGTGATCACAACCGGGCGTGAGTGTGTCTGTGTGTGATCTCGAAACAGCAACAATGAGGCTACCTAGGGCCGAGCGCCACAGACGGGGGGGGGGGGGGGGGGGGGGGGGGGGGGGGG
>Ga0131853_10016185_pt1:5000-13620 | contig 13620 bp, 5 predicted proteins | sample TergutLab28metaG_FD_92764 | JGI IMG/M metagenome (GOLD analysis project Ga0131853, IMG submission 92764) | Labiotermes labralis P1 segment gut microbial communities from Petit-Saut dam, French Guiana - Lab288 P1 (version 2) (version 2) | ecosystem: Host-associated > Arthropoda... | reverse complement strand
TGGACCGTGCATCATTGTGATAGTTGAAGAATAAAAGACCAACTTGATGTCACTTGCTATTTTATTTCACTTCTTACGTGCTCAACATGTTTCGGACATTAATATATCCATCATCAGGAGCTTACGACTGTGCTGTTGAATTACCACATTGGTCGTTTTGTTCTCGGTTCGTTGTGTGTTGGAGATTGCAACAGCACAGTCGTAAGCTGCTGATGATGGATATATTAATGTCCGAAACATGTTGAGCACGTAAGAAGTGAAATAAAATAGCAAGTGACATCAAGTTGGTCTTTTATTCTTCAACAAAGTGATATGCCTGTTTTGTATTGTGGTGTGGTGTGTTTTTAAGCAGTGATTTACAAACAATTGGGGCAGATCTAATAGCCCGAAACATTTAGAGAAAAGACATAAATATACTAAGAAAATTGTGCACCAAGTTGGCTTTATTTACAAGATTATACAGAGATGCATGGTCAGCAAAAGCTAACTGCTTCTTAGCTTCGGCTTAAATATTTAATTTGAGATATATTCCCTCAAAAACTGTACCGTCTTTACATTAAGTTAGGCAATGGCGTGTTATGTACTCTTGAAAGTGTTCGAAATTCTCAAAGAATGTTTATGTTGTCATGTCTACCTTACTTTCTGCGAGGTTTTCTAAACTAAACTCGCGTCCTCTGAGAGGACCATGCTTATACTTGGGGAATTGCGTGCGTATCGTCGCAGTTTATCAGATTACAATACGTTTAACATTACTTCCTACGACACTATTCTACTCTCCTCCAGGCACCACATGAGTGGTTATGATCTAGCTGGAATTTCGAGCCTGTGTGCTCGCGCAATTGTTATCGGGGACAATGAGACACTAGCCATGTTTTTCTTGGAGGAGGTGCTACTGTGTTTACATGCTTAAAATGAAAGGGTTCCCTGCTGCAGTTCGGAGGGTGAGCGAAGTTCAGGGGAATGTAGCGGTTAACTTTCATTAGTTCAGCCGCTTGCATTCAATTAAGGAAGTGGCTAACTTAATGATTCCCTCCCTTGCAGCAAATCGGCTTTGAACACTCCTGTCAACAGCCATCCTCCAAGTCATGAATATGGATACGAAAGGAAGGCCGGGTCTCTACAGTCAGGGATCGGGTAGGACGCCAACGAATTATAACGAATAATATTCTGCTTTTTGGAACAGCAAATAACTGCACGATGTCGCTTTCACTAATGGACCAGCAACAAACGTCGAAGGGCGTCTGACGACTGTGACATCCAGGGTTGTTACAGAGACGGATTTATCACTAGGAGTAACGAATCTCCCAGCAGGGACACGTTCTTAATTCGTGCTTTATTTTATGACCCTGTATCGACTACAGTGTTTATGTAAGGTTCAGTGAGCTTACAAATGGTTAGTTATACGAGTGCACCCACGGGTAATTAGAAAGTTATATCCCGTATAAATCTATGACGACTTTTAAAAATATCTATGTTTAAGCGGCATATACCACACAACGTAAACAACTGAGCTAGCTGGTAGGGGGTAGGTACGGGGTAGGTAGGGGATAGGTAAGTGTGGTTAGGGAGAGGATGGATGGATGGATGGAGGGAGGGAGGGGGCAGGAAGGGAGGGAGGGACATACAGACAGACAGACAGATACAGACAGACAGACACAGACAGACAGACAGATAGATAGATAGATAGATAGATAGAAAGATAGATATATAGATAAATAGATATAGATAGATGCGCATGCACAGTACATGTTTGACTGGCTAAAGTAAAAAAAAAAAAGAACAGAATAACAGAAAAAGAGACAAAAAAGAAACGAAAAGCAACAGAAGGGAAGAATGTAATAAGAGAAGAAGAAGAAACGAAAGAAACTGTCTCCAAATAAACAAACCACGAATCCTGTGCCTGCAGGCTGTCGTGGCAACACAACTTATTTGGTTTTCGGCATACAGTGTGGAAGGACGGGGTTACAGTGTGAGCACCTCCACAGAGCGGCAGCAGGAGAGCTGGCTGAGAAAGTGGTTAATGTGGGAGGCAGGGCGGGCTCAAGCCCATGTTAACACCCAGCTTTTTGTCCTCAATAAAAAAGGACTTGCTTCGTCACAGTCATGACCTTGGTTGCTTTTCTCCAAGCTGATTAGCGAGGGTGTTCAGAAATTAATGGAAATTTGATGTCGTGTCAGAGAGGGCCAATCCATCACCCAAGCAAGCCAGCGTTCAACTACTCGGGGCTTCCATTAGGAGCAGGATGGCTCAGTGGACCGGACCGGGACGTCTCAAACCCCCACTTCTCCACCCCAGCCATCGCCGCACATTGCAGCGAATTCAGCACAGAAATTCATCTTGCAACTTATATTCGCATCTATTTGAGACTTCAAGACGGTTTAACTCTCATCTTTTTCCCAGTGCCACCAGAGTACACAATTGTTTCATATTACACTATTTCCTTTCATCTTTCTCGCTTTATTTCATTTGTAAAAAAAAATTACTCGTATTATTTCACCAAGCTGTTGTACGTGACCCAGTACTTCCGAACCTTAAACAATTTACCGATTTTCAAGAGAAGTTGTATGAACATTACAAAATTCATTACATCTCGAAGTACGTAATTTTTATTTTCCTACAATCAGTAATAACAACATGGCGGACATCCGAAATTGTAGTGACACTAACGCCGCTTATTTTAGGGTCGTAAAGTGATGCATGGTATTAGTGTTCGTGGGTGGGGAGCAAATAGGCCACTTTGTTAAGGCAAAGTGTTTGATGTAAGTAGTATAACAACATGGAGAACATGCGAACATTGTCTTGAGACTTGAGTCTTGTGGCCGTCTAACTTGTGAATCACTGAAGTTAGACAAATGAAATGCGGTGAACAGGTAGTTGGTACATAAACCTACTTATTATGGGCAAAATGTTGCGTTAGGTATAAAACGAGTAACATGGCGATGATGCGAAATCTTAAACTTAATAGAGGCAAAATTATTGCAAATAAAATCTGTAGTTAAGTAATAATCTCACAAGTGAAACAGTAATATTACTGAGACACGGAGTAATAGCTGTCTAGGCAAAAGCAGGTTTTATGTGAGATATGTTCAGAATTCTTTGTTGAGTTTCTGTGTTTGTTCGTATTACTAGTGATTTTTTTCTGTGACGAAACAACCCCAATGGGGCCTATACCGCCTCATTGTCGAGGTATCTACATCACACACAGACGCACACACACAACACACAGTAGGACTCCTCTGAACACGTGATCACCGCGTCGCAGTGGTCACTGCCTACACACACACCACAAACAAACAAAAAAACAAATATCCACACCCTCAGCGGGATTCGAACCCGCGATCCCAATAAACAAGTGGCTGCAGATCTACGCTTTACAACGCATGGCCACTGTAGTAGGTTTACTCGTACATCACCAAATCACATTCTTTCTTTATGCGATGGAATGAAGGGTTATTTTGATTTATAAACCAAGACGTAGCCTGTCTGGTCTAGTTACCCTACAGGTTCACGGTGTCACGATGCGTGTATCTAACCTCGTCAAAAATTAAATATTACTGAGTTAATCAACGGAGTCATATTAAGACAGTCGCGGATCCAGAACAGTCGGCAGTCCGTTCCAACTTGACGCGCTGCCTGACCAAGATGACTGGGCGACTTTATCAGACGGGAAGTTGTCAGCAGACTCGTTATCTGGGGTGCGACGCCGTGCAGATCTAGCCTGATGACGACGACAGCATATCCATCCGAAACGCCGGTACGTATCCATACCATCCAGCAAGCAACTGTGCTGGAGGATGTAAGCAACTAACCAGGATTAATGTAACAAACTTCTACTGTGCACTGCCAACAGCCAGCCGACAGCCCTGGTGAGGCCAACGAAGTAAACAGTATCTTTAAATAAGTCATTATTTACCTATTTGAAACAGAATTATGTAAAGGCCAAGCACGCAAATTTTCGCGTGTCACCATACCAGACTACACAGTGTCACTTTCCTTGACACTTGCATAGCTGCGAGAACATCAAAGTCACGTGGCGCAGTGCGCTGTACCAACAATAACAATCGAAGAGAAGGGTCGGTGGGCCTCACAGCCTCTGGATGTCTTGCAGAAAATTTACATATCGTCCCAGCCGGGAATCAAACGACAGTTCCTCAGTCTGAATTTGACGTTCAGTTGACCGTGCATCCCGATAAATTCTTGTAATAAAACCAACTAGAAGCACTAATTTCTCAAATTTATTTTGGAATAAAACGCTACATGTTTCGGACAGTTCCTCTGTCCATCATCAGGAGTTTTACACTGTACACACAGCAATAAATACAGGTTTGCTGACAGCTTGCGAGCAAGATCAGGACGTTCCGACCTGATCCTGCTCGCAAGCTGTCAGCAAACCTGTATGACATATACCAATGTTGTGTGTTTATGTTATGTTTATTATATCTGTAATTAATAAATATCTGGAATTGTTAATGAACAATTTTACGAAATATGCAGTCACAGTTCGTATAAATTAGTAAAGATAACTGAAAATTGTATTTATTAAAACAACGGCTGTGGAAAATGGGATTTGTATTTGTTCATTTGAACCTGAATCAAAAAAGGACAAGGAAAACCCGAGATTTGAACCAGAACCCTCCCATGTTACTGTTAAAAAAGTTCGTTCGGGACGCCGAATTGCTGAATACCAATATGAATTTTCAATGTAAGCTGTTCCACTGGGTCACGAACAGTACAAGTGACATCTCCACGAATCCTAAACCCAAAGCTCTTCCTATCATTCTACACCATACTGCATCTTTCTGCAGTAATTACCCGTCCTCTACGGTCTCCCTGCCATTACAGCTAACTACAGTGCGGGCCACCGAGCAAAGTGTACTCAAATTATGATTCCTTGCGAACGAATGCAAAATTACTTAAATTATCTAGTTGCAAGGAAATTATACTGTAATCTCAGCTCTTTCAGTGCCCGTCCCTCCCTTTTTATTTGGGTTAAGTTGGCTGGAAATGGCACGCTTCCGGGAGCAAGGAAGACAAAAAGTATAGAAGGAGAAACAAAAGAAATGAATAGAAATTTTATGGGTGAAATAACGAATGATAGAATGAGTCACGTGCAATGAAGACTGTGGAAACATGAAACGTAATGTCGGACTATGGGAGAAAGTGAAGCGTTTGCTTCTTATGCCTTACAGAATGCCCATGTCACATTCACTGAATGACTAGTCTGTCTCGCTAAAATGCCGCACGGGCATGCGTTCCTCATCAGTCTTAGAAATGAATCACTCTGTTTCATAGATGTATACAGGAATTCTGTACACATAAGTGGCTCTGCCTGTGCAAAATCTTAAGTGAGTCACACTCGATTCCTCTGGTCGCCTGTATTCGGTCAGTGTGTCAGCATCCTGCGAGCTGACCAACACCGCGTTCCTGCAGTCAGCACTCTTCTTCCTATTGGAGACACGTCGGTTTCGAATCTAGGCCTAAGGACAGGAACTCTTTAGGTTCATGGCTTTACTCAGTCCTACAAGTCAAACTCTATGCTACTACATCTAAAAGGCGAACTCGACTTTCTTTCCTTCTTTCTTTCTTTCTATCTTTCTTTCTTTCTTCTTATTTATTCTGGCTTCTTTCTACCCACTCGCTGTAGGTGTATAGGGTTATTGTTAAACCATATCACACTCAATGACATACACACACTCGGTAGGACTCCTCTGGACGAGGGATCTGCTTGCCGCAGAAACATGTACCTGCCAACACACTCAAGAGACAAACATCCATGTCCCCTGCGGAATTCGAACCAGCAATCCCAGCAAGGGAGCGGCCGCACACACACTCCTTAGGCAGCGCGGCCACCGGGGTCGGCGACCCGACTTTCCCCTACCTAATCCTTTCCTATTTTCCATGCGTAATCATCCCATTGTTTAATTACATATATCAGGGGTGGTCAGCTGGACGAGCCTAGGGAGCGGCACATCGGGGTGAAACTGAGGTAAGCAAGAAACATGTAGTAATAAAATTAATTTTTTTTAATTTTATGGTTTCTTATCCGTGCTCATTCAACTACAATAAAGTTAGTTTCAGTTAATTATAAACCTTTCTATAGCAAATATTTTAAAACGCTCTGGACAGTCAGCTTCACACGTAAGTAAACTACCTGCATATTGTGGTTTAGAGGCAATCTGCGCCAGCCGCACTAGCGACGTGTGCAAGCCGAGCTGTAGTCACCAATAGAATATAATTTATGCACTTGCAATAGGTCGCTAAGTGACTGAAAAATCAAGATTCGTGTAAGAGGTCTGTCCTTCGAACTCGGAATCCGTTCCTACATCTACATCACCGCCTTCATTACTAAATTAAAGTTTGTAAAACCGGGGGAGAAATCGTGCCGGGTTCGAAAGAGAGCGAACGAAGTCTACTTTCCCTTTTGCACCGATTTATAGTCACGTGTATCTATTAATTTTTTCTTTCGTTTTTCGCAAAGAATTTATTACCCAAATACATATTCTGCACACAAAATATTTGTTCTGCGCAGTCTTTCAACACCTGCACTAATGCTGCAGTGTAATTGTTTATCTACCAATCCGTTAACACTTCTCTTTCACACATGTTCAATGTTTACATTTAGAGTTACCTCCACACACAATTCACACTGCTAGCTCACGGTTTGTTAGTAAAGGCTACACAGACAGCTGTACGGAATATTCGAAGGCCATGTTATTTTAAATTTTATAAAAATATTACCTTAACACAAAGACCAGTCATTACGAACTCATCAGAGACTTGGACATTAATAGCAAAAGATGAAAAAACCTTAAGCATTTTTAAAAGGCAAATAATAAGGAAGTTATCTGGTCCTGTCAATATTGGCAATATATGGAGAACACGAAACAACATGGAGATTGATAAATTAATAGAAGGTGCAGATGTAGCGAAATTCATCAAGGCACAAAGAATCGAATGGCTGGGGCATGTTCAAAGAATGGACCAAACAAGACCAACTAGGAAGCTACTAGATTGGAAACCTATGGGAACTAGACCAGTAGGAAGACCAAGACAACGATGGCAAGAGGGTGTTATGGAAGATCTAAAAATGTTGAAAGTTAAAAACTGGAAGGAAACAGCTAAGGATAGAAGAATTGGGAGAGACTTGGCTGAGAAAGCGAAAACCCACAAAGGGTTGTAGTGCCAAATGATGACGATGATGATGATGATGATGATGATGATTACCTTAACACAAGTTGCATATTTTTCCAAGACACTTCTCCATGAATCCCTTCAGGAGCCTAATGCAACTGTTCTAATGTCCTTCTAGTACAAAACCGCAACTAACTTCTATACTGCTAGACTTCTGATTGCAATAGGCCAAGAAGTACTGCACTGGGGCGGCCTTCAGTGGCATACTATGAATACAAAGTTCCGTGAAAATAGGTCAGAAATCGCAGAAGGTGCAAAGTGCAAGGTGCAAGGTGCTGTTGGGAAATAATCGTTGTTTACTGTGAAAATCAAATAATGCGGGTCCTCTGGATTCTGCATTAAGCGAGATTTCAGGGTGCCGTCACAAAGTATTTGAGGCCTCCGTACTTCTGGGATGTTACGCAGTGTATTTTGACAGTTGTCTAATGTAATTTCGGGACAAATTATCGGTCCCACTTTCAAGGGTGAAGCAGTCCACAACAAGCCTGCGTAACATCCATGAAGAACCAAAGTCTCATATCTGCATTACGTATCATTTCGTTGTACACATTATTTCTGTCATGATGATGATGATGATGATGATGATGACACTAATAACTATCATCCACAGTATCAGACCTCTCCAGACCTGTTACAGACATCAAAAAACAAAAGTCGTAAAAAATAGTATTCCTTTTTTATAATTTAATGTGTTGTATGTGTGAGTTTATTATTATTATTATTATTATTATTATTATTATTATTAGCAGCAGCATCTCCTTTATGCAGGGTATTTATACTTATATTCCTGAAACAAACTATGTCCCTAGGGAATACAGTGTTGCAGCTATTCTGTTGTTACTATTCATGGTGCTTATATAGTTAGTTCCAGTGTTGAATCTATTGTACTTTTACATTAGTACTTTCCGAAATATGTGTGCAGTGCCCAATATGGCTGTTTTCTGGAGTTCCTTGACTTCATGTTTTCCTGGTATGTTGCTCACGTATTTTCTGAATGACTTGTTATTGTTATTATTATTATTATTACTGAAATGGCAAAAGGTAAGTCGGTAAAAGAAAAGCTGTCCCTATAAACGAATTGAAGGCGCCCTGGGACACTACAGTATACGTCAGCTCACTCTTAACTTCGGAAATATATAGGAGTGGTCAGCCACACGCCCCGGCCACATTATCCCCCAGAAAAAGCCCCCCCCTCTCCCCGGGGACCCGCTGAATGGGAGACTGGTTGGTCCGTAGATCCGGTATGGACGTTCTGGGGAAGAAATCTTTGCACCTGCCGGAATTCAAATCCTGGTTCCTCTAGCCCGCAACCTGGGCACCACACTTACTACACTGCCGGGTGAGACATTCACGTGAAGGACAAACATGTATAGGAATGAGAAAAAAAATTCAAACCTAACCTTATAAATAATGATTCATAATTTACGA
>Ga0131853_10016185_pt1:0-2500 | contig 13620 bp, 5 predicted proteins | sample TergutLab28metaG_FD_92764 | JGI IMG/M metagenome (GOLD analysis project Ga0131853, IMG submission 92764) | Labiotermes labralis P1 segment gut microbial communities from Petit-Saut dam, French Guiana - Lab288 P1 (version 2) (version 2) | ecosystem: Host-associated > Arthropoda: Insects >... | reverse complement strand
TCACGGTTTCCAAATTTAGGTATGGATCTGATGTTTATTGGACCATGCATCATTGTGATAACTGAAGAATAAAAAACCAACTAGAGGCCACTTATTATTTTATTGTACTTCTCATAGGCTCAACATGTTTCGGGCACTACTATGTCCATCATCAGGAGTTCGCGACTATGTTGTTCATTACCACGAAACGACCAATGTGGTAATCAACATTATATTCGCGAGCTCCTGATGATGGACATAGTAGTGCGCGAAACATGTTGAGCCTATAAGAAGTACAAAAAAGTAATAAGTGGCATCTAGTTGCTTTTTATTCTTCAGTTAGGTATGGATGCCTCAAATGTCCCATGCCTTCTTCAAGTCACATCTCTGGACAAGATTGTGATCTTTGAGTTTATAAGATGCTGAAGAACTATCGACAATAGGGTGCTGAGAAAGCTATTTGTGCCTAAGGGTGATGAAGTACGAGGAGACTGGGGAAAGTTACATAATGAGCAGCTTTATCGTTTCTACTAGTAGTGTATATATCGACACTCTTAGACGTATTCAGTACTTTGGAAGACTCAAGAAAGTCGAAATTGCCTTCATAAAGAAATTAAGAGCAGTATTAATTGACGGAATACCTGACACCACTGGGTACAGAACGTCTTCCTGTTTGCTACTCAAAAATACAAGAATTAAAATATACCGAAATATAATTTTGTCTGCTCTTTGATATGGGTGTAGAACTTGGTCTCTCGCACTGAGGGAAGAACACTACCTCAAAGTGTTTGAGAACAGGGTGCTGAAAAAGACGTTTCAACTTAAGAAGGATGAGGTGACAGGGGAATAGAGGAAACTGCATATCACGAAGCTTCGTGAGCTCTACTTCTCTCAAAATACTGTGCGAATGATAAAATCAAGAAGCCTGAGAAGGCCCGGGGATGGGGGATCATTTGGAATGTATGGAGGAAAATGTATACAAAGTTTCGGTTGGTACACATAAGGGAAGAGACGAATAGAAAGACCTTGGTGTACATGCAAGAATAATATTAAAATAGGTGTTACCAAGCAATAAGATGGGTTGGCTTGTCCAGGATTGATTTGGCCCACGACAAGACCAAGTAGCGAGCTCGCCTGAACAACTAGTTAACTTAAGTAGTAATTTAATAGTATTCGTACCGTAGCTTAAATATTATAAATTTAATTAATTTAGAGAGCAATCACAGTTCCATGCTACCTTACTCTGCAGTGTATTGCAAACGGAATATTCTTCATATTTACGCAACTAATTTATGGACTTCCATACACGAAGTTTAACCATAAAATGAGATCCAATTTTTAATCTTAAGTCTACTTTAATCATACTTCATGTTTTATACATATTATTGGATGTAATTCTCTCTGAAGATGAGCCATTATGGATAGAAGCGTGTCTGAGGTGTATTTTAATGTAAAAACCTGTGTACTAAAACACTGTGCATTTTGATGGATATTATATAATAGTTTGACGACCCCAGTGACCGCGCGGTCTGAGGCGTTCGTTGGTCTGCGGCGGCTCGCTTCCTGGGATTCCGTGTACGGGTTCGAAACCTGTACACGGAATTAAAGTCTGTCTCTTGTGAGGGTTGTATGTTGTCAGGTGTGTTGGGCTAAGCACTGTCGGGCTGATCACTTCTCCAGAGGAGTCCTACCGAGTGTGGTGTGTCTATGTGTGCTCGTGAAGCCTCGATAAGAGGAGGCATTGGCCCACTGAGAGCTGTTGCGCTATGAGGAAAAAAATTATATTGTAATTTACCTAACTAACTCTAGATCCCATACAATAGGGTTTTCTTGACCACTTGAGAAATTACTAGCTTCTTAAGAACTCTGCTGATTAGTGTTATACAGCTAAGTAATTAGCTACTCAGTCACTTGTTTGGAGGCTTATATGTTATGTCAAATTGTCCTGAATAATTACGCAGTTTTTCTGGAAAGCTGCGTTAGCCCGGTGCTGGAGTCAAGGAAGGCGTTTTCGTTTCAACATCACAGAATATCACGTAATAATAATCAAGCGATCGTGGCCTACGTAATTTGGCATCTACTTGGACGGACCGAGAGAAAGAACAGAAATCCCCTGAGGACAGTCGGTGTTCCGGGCAAGTTTCGAACAGGGTACTTTCTGTAAATATGAAATAGAAGTGTTACTGCTCGAACCAACCTGCTCGATGACAAGAGCTTTGAATTCTATGAAAATCGAGGAACATCTTCACAAGATATGCAACTATTAGCATTTAAAATATTATCCGTGCAAATGGTTCATAAATTATAAATACACTGTACACAAGGACATTACACTCGTGAAATATGCTTTCTGCACGCATATAAATCCAAACTGTATAGGATTTGGAAGTTACCAGCTATTTACTCAATTATTATACCAACTACTGCACATATATAAAATTTATAAAATTTACACATTAAAACATTAAAAACGCTCCGACATGTTTCGGTCCTAGGACCATCATCAGGGAGCCGTATCGTC
>Ga0131853_10016184_pt1 | contig 13620 bp, 12 predicted proteins | sample TergutLab28metaG_FD_92764 | JGI IMG/M metagenome (GOLD analysis project Ga0131853, IMG submission 92764) | Labiotermes labralis P1 segment gut microbial communities from Petit-Saut dam, French Guiana - Lab288 P1 (version 2) (version 2) | ecosystem: Host-associated > Arthropoda: Insects >... | reverse complement strand
GGGCAGACAGTTGCGTCAATGTGTGGAAGTTCTCCAACATTCCAGGGACTGACTCCATCCTCATATACAAAGTGCTACTGATGGCTTGATGGTTACCAAGCCATCAGTAACACACTAAATGTGGGGATTAATTCTGATTGCACTCGCCTACAGCTAATCTAACAATCTTCCAAGAGGGTGTCTGTTATTCGGGAATGAAAATGTACAATCATCTCCCACAGTCTCTCATAGAGCTATCACATGATGTTAGACAGTTTAGATTGCCTTTGAAAAGAATTCTTTTAAAAAACGACTTCTATTCTTTGAAGGAATATTTTAGTTGTAAATCTTCCTACAGACCTAGATTCTTACTAATGGTACAACTTCCTAAACTTCTACTCAGTATTAAACAGTCAGTTAAACGTAGTTGTTGTTATATGTTACATTATCATGTTTTACTTATAATTTTAATCTGCATGAGGGTTTTAAATTTGTATTTTATATTGACATGGATTTTCTTCTGCAAACTCGTATGTTAGTCAGTTAATTGTTTATACCTGATATAACATTTTCCACATCTGCATGATACATGGAATATGAATAAATGAGAAGAGAAATGTGAAAATTATTTAATTCAAGAATACACAAAAACCATCTGCTTAGCAAATTGATCTTTACTGTACTTTATAGATGAACTTTCTTATAATAAACAAGTTCTGTGAAAATGTGTTAGAGAAGTTTTGCTTTACTGTTTTGTAGCACTCATATTTTTAAGTATAAGGTCTACTGGAGAATATAAACATTTCCTGATGATCTGAACAGTTTCTCTCATATTGCTCTCATTTCAGCGAACACAACACAACTGTGTGATAACTGTTCCAGGGAAACTTCCCTAGTCATTTCTATGAGCTGCAATTTTCTCACCTGTGTTACTTCTATGTCATATACAAAGATGATAAGATGATGGAATTTCATGACAAGTGTACACGGTCATTCAGTACAGAAGTGGGAGGTTATCTGGCCATGAATTGTCATGGGCAGCAGAAACAATAGTAATATAATTTAAACTGTAGGACTTGGTGGACCATTTGCTATACAAGATTTTCTTAACAACTGCAGATAATAACAATAAAATTGAGATCAAAGCCTCTAAAAAAAAAGAGAAGCACTTTTTTTACTGGTCTAAAGACAAACAGTGCAATTACTACTGACCCTTTCAAAATATGTGGAACCACTTCTTAATAAAGTAAGTTATGCCAAAGGCACTATAACCTTTTACAAATTATTTTGTTACTGATCACATGACATTATTAACTGGCTCTGGAAAATGTCAGTCCCATTCTTCATTTGTTAACTTGCTAAAATTCATAGACCAATTCAATAACACTGTATAATGCATTCACAAGAGTAGAGCTCCTTCCTAATCATGAATAAGTAGGTACAAACATTAGGCTTTGGTACTTAGGATACAGCATTCAGATCTGTGCGGCAGGCAGTGTTTGACCCCAAGTCCTGGACAGGCAGCTGGTCTTCATGTAGTTCATTCTTTCTTGTGGCTAATTTTTCTCTCACCTGCAGGCAGCAAGGAATACAGACTTGTCATTTAGACACATGCCAGTGGGGCGGTAATATTAAAATGAATCATAAAGCAATAAGATGGGTGGATATGAAATGGATCTTCTGGATCAGGTTAAAGCTACTGTGAAAATGGTAATGGACCTTCCAAATACACAGAATACGGGGTCTAGTTGAGCAATTGTTAGTGTCTAGAGAAATTTGTTCTACAGAGTAAGTTAGTTCATGATGCAGGTACATAACTTGAATAGCTGCAGTTTTAAAATTACTCTGATTTTCTGAAGCTCATTACTATATACATAAAAGCCCACCTTTGACCCCTTTTCTGAGCTAGCATGGCCATTTTCACAGCTGAAGAGCTTGTTACTCCACAGTACATCAACATATTGTCCTGCAGTTTTTATGTCTAGGTCTTCCTAGTGGTCATATGTTTATTTTTCTCCCCAAGAAACAACAGATCATTGCCTAGGCTATTCAACTCTGCTGCCTAAACAGCAGAAATTACATAATGCACACTGAAATGGAAAAATGATTATGAATGACGAGCAGTATGGGCATGGAAGGAGATGGTTGTAGACAGTTTCATGACACATGACTGGCAGTCATCAACAGATGCTGTGACCAGCATGATCCCCCAGAATCAACCTACCTGATTTTTATTAAGACACCATAAATTAAAGCTTTTTTAGATCAAACTCTCACATAATTGAAGAAAAGGGATATTCCATCTCTTTCCCAAGAGACACTTTGAAACGTGACTCTAAGCATTTACAGAATTGTCAGTAATGTGTATGGAAAAGCTGGAGCATTTCCAACATATAATGTAATCTGGATTTTACCTGTGAAGTTTTTAAGCTGTAGGCTTATATATTTCTCTAGCTAACAATCCAAATATTACAGACTGACACTGTTGGTAAGAGCTTCAGGCTCTTTTTCTAAGAGACATAATAATTTTTAGATGTGCTGCTACAGCAATTCACTGCACATAATACAAACCTTCTCAACTTCCTTGAACACCCTTATCAAGTTGAGCCCAGCAAGTTTCTTGAGGTCTTCAGTGCTCCATTTGGGTTTATCAATTTGTGCCAGCCTATCAAACAGGTCTGGGTACTTGGACACATCTTCCAGTCCTTCTGGCATTCTGTAACACAACAAACAGAAAATCTATGCGCATGCACTTCAATAACAACACATCGTGACATTCTACTTATTCTCAGTGATACTACAGTGTATAGTAATACATATACTGATGGCACAGCTATTGTAGCAGGAAAATATCTGAACTTTACAAAGGATGAGAGGTATGCTTCATTTGGAACAGGCCTATGAGGTAACAAAGAACTTAGTGATTTATACAGATCATCTGGTATAGACACGATACTGAAATGTATGACGTTTGGCTAGACTGGGCATATGGCTAAGGTTGATGAGGCACGGAATTCATAAAGAATATCTGGTGAGGAACATCTTGAATAACAACCACTTGGATAACTGACAATGTGCGAGGATATCATTGAGCTGTATTTTAGGTACACAGCTCGTGAAGGTGGTAGTGGCTCAGGATCAAGTCTAGTGACAGTCTTTGATATAAGCACTTTCGAATCTTCAGGTTCTGTTATTAAACAGAGGGTTACTTGGCAAAAAGAACACCATAGGCACAAGGTATATACAAAAACCTAGTGTTTCCTACATGCATTATGTATCTCATTCAATACCACATCATAAAATATCTCAAATGAACTTTAACGTTAATATTTGAAGTCCTCACAGCAACACTTCTGAAGATACATGCCTTCTGGTTACAATGGGCAAGTAGTCACATTTATAAGGATACAACTGGTTTGGCATATATGGTCAAGCAGTTGAAGGAAGATCCCAGAAGACTTGCATTTTAAACTTTAATGTCACTGATATTTTATATCCTGTAGCTATGCAAAGTGTCATTTTTGCTTCATACAAATTATGGTTATGGTGAGCCATTACAGACCAACATGAAATTTGGGTATAAACATTTAGTCTCACAGTTTCTGAGAAATTTGTTAAGCAAGTTTAGAGATGAAACATCAGGATTATTTCCCAATTGTGTGCTATTTAAGAATTTCATTTGTGGGTCTGTGAAAGCACAACGTTATTGACATAACCTATGCTATTGTTATGGTGTCTCATAACCAGAAACACTGACCTTTCAACTCCATCGTAATCTGAGCCTATACCAACATGGTTCACGCCAGATGTCCTTCGGATGTGATTGATGTGGGCTGCAGAAATACATTGTTTTAGTTAGAGTAATTAACCAAACTGACAAGGATAATTAAGTAACTACATTTATTCCCTGAAATGATAAAATTCTGACTTTTGATACTCTGCAGGTTTGTAGGTTCAGAGTGACATTTCAGTGGAAAGAGTTGCCTTCATCTTTAGGGTGATGGAATCATATCCAGATAGAAGCTGAAGTGATCCAGAAAAAAAAATAAGCCAACCGTACTGATGGGTTGAAAGGAATGTGGACATTTGGAACCATGCAGAGGGGAAAGGGAATATAGTGATCCAGGCCAATAGGAAATGTTAAACATGAAAGTGAAAAAAAAAACCAGGATGCTGAATGTCACAGAGCAAACTGCAGTAGCCACCAGTGGCAGGACACATACCCCTGACCTTACCCATTGCACCCCCGTAACAACACCAGTATCCTGCTCAGGGAATGCAGGTGTACTGGCCAGAGCTTAAGAAAGTGACAGATTGAGCGGCACTCCAACATCATGAATAGATGAAGGCTCTTATCCACTACCTGAACAAAAGAAGGTAGGGTTTCTGCAAGTATAGTTTAATCTCATCACTCTGAAGTCACGCCACCTTACAGTGTCCTCATGCAGAGGGCTTATCACTTCCAATTTGCACTTCCCAAATGTTACATTCCAGAAAAATGCTACATACATGCATTATGTACATACATACATACATACATGCATACATATGTACATACATACATACATGCATGCATGCATACATACATACATGCACACACACACACACATGTATATGTGTGTGTGTGTGTGGGTATGTAAGCATGTATGTATGTATGTATTTATGTACGTACGTATGTACATAAGTATGTATGTATGTAAGCATGTATGTATGTATATACATATGTATGTCTGTACATATGTACATGAACATAATTAAACTTTCTCGTTCACATTTCTCGCTGTGTTGGCCCTAAACAGGGCTACTCAGCAATGCGGTTTTCTCAGATATACCATTTCACAGCACCTGCTGGTATCCACTTTCTGTGCTTCTGATTTGCCAAATTCCTTGTAAGCTGCTAAACAATCATCCTTCTTCCTCATCTGAATAATTTCAAAATCTACCTTGATACAATTTTGTTCATTTGAATATGGAGGCAGCACATTCATCCAAAACACCTTATAAAATTATGAACCTGCAAGGTGTCAAATCCCTGAAGACTATCATCTGAAAAGTGCCTGACATGGAAGCTAAGACTTCAAAATTTTCAAATGGCGTAGCTTTCAAGAGGAATTACAGTGATCATTTCATTGCCATGGTCCTGAGTAAGTAACTTGCAAATGACCTAGTGGCCAACCGACCAATGAAACATCCCTATCTCATCAATCTTCAGTATTTGTATGCTCACAAAGAATGCATTTTTTTCATATCAAATTTTACTGCACAATTATTAAGACTGCTAATTTATTAGAAATAATATCAATTTTATCAAATTTAGATGGCATGTGGCAGGCGTAATTCTTGAAACAGATTTATTTCATGATCCACAGGTTGCACATTTTCTTGTCCTGTGTTTTCTGCAGAAATGGATGGGCACACAGAGACAAGTAACAGCCAGCATACTGACAACTGTAAACATTTACTAACTTATTCTATAAATTGGACATGCAAAGCAAATGAGGATGCTTCTGGCCATTCTGACAGTCTTAATGAAACAGGAATTACAGTGTTGGTTACAGTCTGTTGCATCATCATCATCACCACCACCACCACCATCATCATAATCATCATCTTTATTCTTTTCTATAAATCAAATCATAGATACATATCATGAGGATGTGGAAATGGTCACATAATAAGGCATACCATAATTAAAATTAGGTAAAACATAATTATTTTTAAAAATCAAGAAATGCAATATCAGCATTAGTCATCATTATTTATCTAGATACATCAAACAACTATACAACAAGAGCCAAGAGTGACTTTTTCTAATTCTTGTCATAGTAATTATGAATTGTGGTGACAAATCAATAAAACTACCTAAATTTAACAGACAAATACAAAACATGTGTTGTTATCTATCGTGGTTAAAAAATTCCTCCAAGGTCTAAAACGAATTGAAGTTGAGAAACTTTTTAGGGCAATACGAAAATGTCCCAAATGATTTGTTAAACACTTTATGTTTGCTGGGAGGTGATTGAAAATCTTTATTCCAGAGTGAAAAGTCACCTTCTGTAATTTAGTCAAATTAGAGATGGGGGGATGAAGGTTGGTACTGTGTCTAGCATTAAAATCATGAATTTCGTTATTCGTTTCACATAGGTGTTTGTTATTCACTATGTGTAATGACAAAGTAGACATGAACTGTGAACATAAAGGTAGTGTTTTCACCTTTTTAAAAAGATCTCTGCAGGAATCCCTACTTCTTGAATTTGTTAGGATTCAAATAATTTTTTTTTTAAATTCTGAATATTTTAATGCTGCCTGTTCTGCAGTAGATGAAACACTAGCTTATTGTTTTCAAAATCTGTATAAATAAACATGTAAATAAATAAATATCTAAGTTTTAAAATTTAAATTAATAAAGTTAGAATTACGATTAAAAACCTGACCATTGCAATTTCTCTTTTCTGCAGAAAAATGTAAATCTTAGTTGCCGAAGGTTACAATATCAAGCTAGAGTGGACTCTTGTAAAAGTGATGTAGTGGGCCAGTACTCACCTACAACGTCATCTATTGTAGCATTTCTTGATTTATTGCACTGCACATAATCTGAGTAAAAGTTCACCATCACGATGCCCCCATTTCTAGCCTGCAGAGTAAAATATTTACTTGAGGGTTGTTTGACCATGCATCTTCCTCATGAAATAAAATGAAATGCCAACTTGATGCAACTAGGTAATTTTATTGATGTGTTCTTAGCTCGACATGTTTCGGGTACATACGCCCATCATTAGGAGCATTAGATGTTGAGTTGCAGCATATGGTTTTCTGCACTGAGTTTTTGGATGGGTGGTGGTCTTGTGTGTATGGTGCGGATGGTGCTGTGCACAGCACCATCTGCACCATACACACGACCCACGCAGCGGCTCTCAAGTCCACCACCCATCCAAAAACTCAGTGCAGAAAACCATATGCTGCAACACAACATCTAATGCTCCTGATGATGGCTGTATGTACCTGAAACATGTCGAGCTAAGAATACATCAATAAAATTACCTAGTTGCATCAAGTTGGCATTTCACTTTATTTCATAAAATATTTACATAATTATCTTTTTCAAAATCACTGTATTATTACCAATAAATGGCTCCTTATACTGCTTGTCTAATAAATAATTGGCGTGCCTTAGATTCCTGACATTATAAATTGACTCTGTATCTTTCCATGAATACAATACCATCATAGCAAGAACGTCATCACGGACGTTGCGATGGTGGTTGCATAATGTGTAGGCTGATGAGTGAGAAAATATAACAGGAGATTTTGTTATGTTGATGGCATCAATCATGGTCTGGTGGGACACATGGGACAGGTCTACCAACATTCCCAGGCGGTTCATCTCCAGTACAACAGTCTGAAACACCACAAAATGTGTAACATTTTATGTTATCAGATATAATTACATGCAGCAGTTAATTACATGATTGTTAAGAGTTCTATGGCTATAAATTTTAGGTTCCATAAAATGTGAGGATTTACTTCAATAGCTGAAAAACAGTTAACTTCCCAAGAATGACTCTGCTCCATCAGTGAATGAGTTACAGTACATACAGTAGACTCATGTTATTAATTTATGTGCTGTCCAGGAAACCAGATGGCACAAATTATTCTACTGTTATGTGCTTTGTGCTGTTATGTGTGTGGAAGAATTTTAGGCCAGTATATGACAATGAAAAAGATAATTGGAGAATATTAACCAATAAAGAAATCTGTGTAATGTTTAAAAAAAACCCACTATAACAGAGACAATAAGGTTAAATAGATTTCATTGGTTTGGGCATGTGCAGAGAATTGAAAAAAATAGAATTCCCAAAAAAGTATTATATATGAATTTGGAAGCAACAAGGATGAGAGGTAGACCAAGAAATAGATGGTAAGATGAAGTGAGGAGGATGGAAGACTAGATGGTGGAAAAGGGTAGAAGGAAAGGGTACATAACAGAGAGGAATAGAAGAAGCTCCTGAGAATGGCAAGCAATCATCACATTTTGCACATGCGAATGGAATGAATGAATGAATATGTGTTATTATTACCTTCCCAAACTCTGTCAGACCACCATGATGTTCCTTGACCAGAGCAGGAGCTATGGACACATTATCTGCTGGTGACCCATCTGCCCTGCAATGCCAGGATTACAGTTTCAGTCAAGTTATAACTGAGGGTGAAGGGAAACAGCACAGTATGAAAGAAAGGGAAGACTGAGGAGGTGGTGAAATTATTAAATGTAACTTACAGACAAGTACTGGAATACAGAACACCAATAATGGAAATGTGCACTCCAGTTGTATTCCAAATGAGGTATTTTGTCATTCTGCATACCCCATATGTTGTGGTCCTTTGTTATTGTGGGTAAAATCATTGTCATAATGAAAATTGAACTATGAATGTCACATTGTAAAGATCTGCGACTTATTTCTGAGTGTGGTTAAGCATTCATCACATCACAAGATGTTATATTTGGTCAGGTTAAACATAGGCCCCCAGTAACTTTCTTTGAAATTCACTGAGCATTATTAGACACTGGGACAAACAGATACAACCTCATTTTACACATTCTGTCAATTAAATGCCTACAACAAGTACAAACAACACTGGAAAACCAGCGAAAAGGAAGTGCTATATGCAGCATTACTCACCATGGAGTGTCACAACTGTGTGTTAGGGTAAGGTAGCGAACACCTAGATCATACATCTGTCTCAGAACTGCCAAACGACTGTCTATTGAATGGCCTCCTTCTACTGCTATAAGACTTGCAATTTTCTTGTTTTTAAAAGCTTGCCAAATACCTGAAATGATTACCAAATCATTTACTTTAGATTTTACACGGGAAATCAGAATGCTCCCAGGGCAGATGGTGTCATTAAATTAATAAGTGGCTTAATAAGTAAAGAAGTAACTTGGTAACTAAGTAACTAATGATCAAAGAAATTTAACTCAGTTAATAACTAATTCTTAGAATCTCTTTTTCAAAAAAGTGTTAGTTCTCAGCTGGTACAAAAATCTTTTACACTTCAACAGAGGTTTGCAGTGTCTGATAACAGGATACTAAGAAAAATATTTGTAAATAGGAGGATGGAAATTACGGGATTTGGAAAAAACTGCACAATATGGAATGTTGTAGTCTGAACTCTCTGCCATGTATTATAAGTCCGACAAAATCCAAGAGAAGAAGCTGATCAGTAGCTAAACATATGAGGATTAGTAAGAAATCCTGACAGTGAGGCATCAATGGGAGAGTAATTTTAAAGTGTTAAAATCTTAAATGAAACACGTATGGGTGTGGTATGGATTTAGCCGACTTAGGATGGCGTCCAATGGTGGGCCCGTCTCTCATGCTGAGTGCCTGAAGATAAAATTATCCATTTTCCGTGCAGTGACAGAAGTCACCATATGTACACAGCTACTGCACTAAAATTAGATACAATTATCAGCAACGTGTAGTATACCAACTAAAAGTTTTGGCCTTTCTCTGCCATCTTCAGGGAGACATTCATCCACAGTGACACAGACAACCACAGGAGACACAGAGATGTCTCTCTGAAAATGAAGATGGATTGCTGCAATGGATGTTCGTTTACAATTCAAATAATAACTATTAGAATACATACTATGTACCGTATTTTTTAAAATCTTTTAACCATTTTAATATACTGTATTTTAACTATATTACTGTATGCCTATGTTGTAACTAGCTATTAATATATCTTTCTTTGTTGACAGACTACCTGAAGAAGGGCGAGTGCTACAGGAAAGAAAAAATTTGTTTATATATATATATATATATTTATATATGTTGATCTTAAGACAAATTTGATCATGGTGCTTGTGGTGGTGGTGAAGAAGACAAAGACGAATATGACAGCAGTGAAATCAGACCAAGTAAATTGGCACTTCATAAATAGGCGTGATGGTGATGAGTACAGAACATTACTGTAATGGCAACTGGTAAGGGTAAAGGAACTGCAATGGTAGAGAGAAATGTGTCTCAAAAACGCTTTGTCCACCAAAAATTCCATCTGTGTAATTACGGCCCTAAGATTAAACCTGGGATTGCACCTGTGTTCTCTTTTCTAAAATGTACTGAACTACAGTAAGTATTATATGTAATATGGAATAAGAGAACTTCTGTAATCTCAGCAAACCAAGACTAGTGACACTAGTCATTTGATCAGTTAGTATGCAGGATACTGTTTTCATTTACTTCCATTTGTTTTAGTTAAATAGTGAATCTGTTAATTAACATTAATTTTACCATCTGATGTGGTGACCAATTCCAAGTGGTCTGAGTACTTCTGGATGAGCCTTTTGATGAGGTCTATCTGTTCTAGCGTCTGTTCTACAGCATCTTTGTACTGTGACTTGCAGGAGACATAGGCCACCCAAAACTGGTAGGAAAAAGGGGTTACTAAATTAGGATTGTGTACTGTGTTTACTGAAAACACTACTTGTTCTGAAGGATATTACATCTGAAAAATGTTTCTGCCTGTCTGTCAAAATGTTTCACTACCACATACCTCATCTAAACACTTAAAATTTAAAACAGAGAAGGGATGAATTTCGATACATCACATATTTCACACACATTTCAGGTCACATAAGGTCACCAGTGAACAGAATACTAAAATTCGTTGTGGATTCTTTCGGGCTAGATTCTATTCTTCTGACAGACGGCAGTATTCTGGTTGCCTCTTATGAAACCTGGCGTACCTTCGCTATAATCATAGGGGTGGCTCTGAATATCGAGTGGTGGGTGGGGCCTCGACCAGTTATCTATGCAACTGGTTTAGGTTATGTAGGAACAACACATATTAAGATTAAACATACTGTAGTGCAAATTTTAGGTTATGTTGACCGTGCATCTCGATATAATCGTGTAAAGAAAAGATGATGGGCCTAGATACGCCCGAAACATGTAGAGGTTGATGAAATATACTAAGAATAAGTTGTGCATCAATTTGGTTTTTCTATACACGAGGTAGTGCCAAAGTCCAACACTGAAATTCGCCAAACCCTTTTTACAGAGCCGACGACACGGAGAGGAAGCCGGTACAAATTACCGGGGCCCGGCGGTCTGGAAGGGGGCCCGAGGACCAAATATGTTGGACATTATTTTGATGTACGTACCGTGCATCTTGTAAGTTCATTATCCAGACCAACAAATGCAAAACAAATATATATATTAATAATATTTTATGTATCGTAATTACTCATACATGTTTCGATGCATCTGCATCATACCCGAATACAGGAAACACCCACACAGGGTAAGTCCATCGCATATAATACAATTCAACCTCTATGATCACATTTCGTTGACCTTACATGATTTATATTAATTCATTGCAGGATTACACCTATAATGCAGTCCAAACTGTATATACAGCCACCAAGCTAATAACTTCCACGTACTGTAATTATAACAGTTGACACAGCATATAGCGTTTTATAGATTGTATTTTATCATCAACTGTAACGATCACATATGTAAATATTTTTATCTACTGATTTTATTGAGTTTGTAACTTTAGCAAAGTAGAAGGAGAAGACTCCCTGAAGATGCTGCAGATACACTGAAACATGTAGCAGCACTTACGTTATGTAAAATATTGTTTATGTATATACGAGTGTATATATAGCGTTTGTTGGTCTGGATAAAAAACACGTTGGACATGTTTCGCCTTTCTCGGTAAAGTTAACGGTAAAGTGATCCCGTTACAAGCCCGGTGTGGCCCAGAGAGTGGGTAGAGGTATAGCTCTACTGTTCCATGACCGCGGCACTAGAAGGGGGTGCGTGGTCAGCAGTACGCCCCGGCCGCACTTGACCCCCGGGAAAGACCCGGTACCCATTTTATAGGAAGGTGCCCAGAGGGTTCGAGGAAGTTAAGGTTCCCATATTTCATGACAACGGCACAGGATGGTGGTAAGGTTGTCAGCCTTAAGCACCGGCCGCCTTTACCCCCAGGAAATACTCCTGGTACACATTTCTGTTAAGAGGCTGAGTCGACCCCAGGGCCATATTGCGATCGGAAGGATCATGTCAATGAAAAATTCCATTGACACCATCTGGAATCGAACCAGCGACCTTCCGATTTGTAGCACAGCGCCTTAACCATTGTGCTACCGCGGTCCCCCCGCCTTTCTCGGTAGTAACATTATTGTCCATTGTACAAATTAAGCCTTTAATACCAAGACCAATTCACTCTGCAATTCAGAGTCAGTGTTTCCGATTTTTTGTAAATATGTTTAGTCGGTCCGCCCCTTGCGGTGGGGGGGGGGGGGGGAAAAACTTTTTTTTTTTTTTACCGGGGCCCAAACCCGCTCTCGGCGGCCCTTCCTTTTCAACAGTTTCTGAGACGAAAGAATATGACGGGCGGATGCAGCTATCCCTGTTCGTGTTAACATTTGTAGAATTTGTGGAGAATTACTTAAAGGTTCGTCACCTGAGCGCCAACTTTGCCGGCCTTCAGTCTTTTTAGGTCTGTGAAGCACGAGGAGCAATTCCACACAGGGTCGTTCTTCAAATCTTCAAAGTCGAAGCTCTTCAGGTAGTTGTGATTCAGCACCTTCAGGTTCCATGGCAGGTCGTTGTGCCTGAAACACGCTGCAACTCTCTATAGTGGTGGAACGACATGAAGATGCTGTAGCCAGGATCGGACCGCATAGTAAGATGTTTCAAAGACTAAAGCGAGCAGTGTCTGGCCCTTCTCGGAATTTATCTTCAAAGAGTTAACTACGATCCCATTACTGTTCAACTGCGCCTTCTACTGGCCCTTGGTCAATAACTAACAGTTTTTCTAAGCCACAAAACAGTCACCCTTTTAGTGGAAAGGGGCGCGCGATTCTTGGAACACATTTTCTTTCTGCTCTTGCAGTAACTGTGAATTTTGATGTTTTGCTGACCGTGCATCTCAGTATAATCTTGGTAATTAACCAACTTAATGCACAAATTCTTGTTTTATAACAAGATTTATTATATGCCTCTACATGTTTCGAGCACTATGTGCTCATCATCAGGAGGTCAAAATTGTATTATACAGCATCTGTTATCTTCACACCTGTAGGTGGCCGTCCGGTACACAGGTCCTCTCTCAACCTGTGCACCGGACGGCCACCTACAGGTGTGATGATACCAGATGCTATATAACACAATTTTGACCTTCTGATGATGAGCACATAGTGCTCGAAACATGTAGAGCCATATAATAAATCTTATTATAAAACAAGGACAAATTCCTCTATACATTATTATTTGCAGATGACCAGGTTGTGGTAGCAATGGATGAACAGGACTCAAACTATATGATAGGCAAATTGCATGAACAATACAAGAATTTGGGATTAGATATCAACTATGAGAAGACGGAACAGCTGATCATTGGAAGAGATGGAGACGACACGGTAATAGGCTCCAAAATCATCCAGGACTGTGTACGGTTTAAATATCTTGGAGTGACACTAACGAAAGAAGGAATTAGCAACGAAGAAATTGATAATAAAATTATACACGGAAGGAAAGCAATAGGAAAGCTGAATTCAGTGCTGTGGAATGATAAGATAACCATGAAAACGAAAAAGATGATTTTCTCCACAATAGT
>Ga0131853_10016183_pt1 | contig 13621 bp, 6 predicted proteins | sample TergutLab28metaG_FD_92764 | JGI IMG/M metagenome (GOLD analysis project Ga0131853, IMG submission 92764) | Labiotermes labralis P1 segment gut microbial communities from Petit-Saut dam, French Guiana - Lab288 P1 (version 2) (version 2) | ecosystem: Host-associated > Arthropoda: Insects >... | reverse complement strand
GTGATTTCTTTGTGTTTGTGTTAATTGTTGGTGTAGGGGGGGGGGGAGGGGGGGGGGGGGGGGGGGGGGGGGGGGGGGGGGGGGGGGGGGGGGGGGGGGGGGGGAGCGGCGGAGTCGCCGCAGAACTCAAGAGGCGTTAAAATGAATTTTAAAGGAAAAAGTTTGACTTTCCGCGGTCAATATATTTTGTATTACTGAGCCAAATAAACGGACATTCCGTAAAATATCACGATCTTTTTAAGTTTATAATTTGTGCTGGGGCGGTCACTGTGATTACTCGTCCTGGGCACCAAAAGACCTAGCTACGCCACTGCAGCTAAGTAAATTTATGTTACTATCACGCTAAATTATTCTTTATTTGAAACGAACTTAAGAAAAGGCTGCAGAGAAATTAAAAACACACATTTTACTTGTGTACAACTGTCCGAAAATCGTGCCGTTTACGAGGAAATTACAAGAAAGCAAAATCGGCAAGGCCAAACATATGATGATCTAAATATTATGGCGCCACAAAGATGTGACTTGCATGGCGGGTACTTCAACTTACCAAACATATACCAATATGCGGTCACACGAATGAAACCCGAAATGTTACGGAATAAATCAACTGTCATTACGATGATTGGTTGCATTGTACTACATACATTAGGCCATGAAAACGCAGTGTTTCAGTTCTGTAAATACTGGTACAATATATAGAAGAAAATGTGTGCATAAATTGTGAATTAAACATTCAGGCCGTCCGAGATATCAGTCCACTGGTAAGAGTTATAGACGTTTCGAATGATCCTACTGCCTTCACCGGCAGGATCAAGTACACCACGAAGACTTAAATCGTCGGCAACAACGTTGTAACGACTCAAGTCTGGGATTTAGCTGCTTTGTGGAACAACATACATGAACTTAGAAACCTGAATTTCTGTCTTCTCATATATATATATACATATATATAAAGGAGGAAAGGATCGTAATTGTACTGTACACAGTAACCGGACACGTAATTATTCTTTTTCGCAATTCTAAACGCACAGAAGTCTCGCATTAGTACGCGGCCGACCGGCCGTGATCCCGAGCCCCAGACGCAGCGCGCTCGCCACAACAGCTAACCTCTCAGTCGCCGCCATGCAGGCGTGGGTGATGCTTTGTTTGTTTCCTGTGCTCTCGTGCGCTGCTCTTTCAGGCCTCTACGTGGATAACGGCGTGGACCGTACAGAAATGGCACGGGCTCTGACTCGCAGCGAAAGACGCGAGGTGGAACACGAGATTCTCAGCCTGCTGGGACTCTCCAGTCGTCCATCGCGCGCCCGGCCAGGCAGTACGGCGCCGCAGTTCCTCCTCGACGTGTACAAGTCACTGCTTGACTCGCCCCGGGGCGACTTGAACCTCAGCGGGCGCGATCTTAACGCTATCAAGGAAAGTGACGTCATCATGAGCTTCGCTAGCCGCAGTGAGTTCTTTGCTCGCCCACTGTTAGGTTCCTGTTCCGGTCATAGTATTTTATTCTGAAGGAATGAATGGTAATAGTTCAGCAGTTCTCCGGTCCCTTGTTCCGTTTGGTCAGAATTACATTAGCACTCTGAAATGGCTATAAATATAAAATTATAATAAATATATTAGCTTGCTTGTAGAGTCAGGATTCAATTACTGTACTATACGTCAAGTGTTGAGCCATTTCATAATGACCGATATGTGCCGGCTATCCACAGGCGACGCCCATCAGAGTGGATTACGGCATGAAAGGGGGCGGCGTCTTTGGTTTGATGTGAGCGAGGTACCAGCTGGTGAGCGCATTGTGAGTGCGGAACTGAGGTTGTTCCGATCGGAAGGCTCCGCACCTCAGCGGGCAACAGTTAGTGTATACCAGATAGTAGCAGATGGAAAGGGGTGAGTTGTGCAGCCTTTTTTCATACTTGAAATGCTATGTCTGCAGGAAGCGGGTCTCGCCTTGCGACGGGATCTCATGTGTGAAGTTTGCTGTGATAGAACACGTGCAGAATGCTGCCGCGTATCGTTGGATTGTGCTAACTGCGTCCCTTCCTTTACAGCGAGAAGGGCCTGGTGCTGGTTGACAGTGTTTCTGTGGGCCCCGCAGGGAGCTGGCTCGTGCTGAATGTGACAGACCCCCTTAGCTCCTGGGTAGCCTTCCCGGACTTGAACCTGGGGCTATACCTCTCAGTTCACCTGCCCAACAAGCCCGGTGAGTGGAAGCAGCCTACTCTTCCAAACCGCACTGTGCCCAAGGCAACGCATTCCTCAAGTAAAAGTAAACAGTTGAGACGCAAGGACAATTGTCACGTGACTAGGACGAACAGTCTTGAGGCCACAAGCTACGCACTTTCCAGCGTTGTATGAATGTGGGTGGCCGAGGCACACATTACGGAAAACAATAACTTTGGCGTTATTAGCCACAATGCGCGCGCCGAATATCCTGTCCGCACCCTTACGTTTTTTTTTGTTCTAATGCGTATGTATGGTGGCGTAAATAAACAGTGTATTTAGCGCTCACTAGCATGTTTACCACCAATAAAAGTAAAGCCTATTCAACCTACGTAAAATTTTCGTTCAAATTGGATCACAAGAGCAAGCACGTTACATTAAAGTCCGGGCACATATTACATATATTTCAATTTCCGTAACATATAAATATTCGGACAGTTACAAGAATCCATTACTTTACCCCCCCCCCCCCTTTTTCCCCATTTTTTTTTTGCGCGAATGGATCCGAAAACTGGACATAAGCTGAGCGATGCCATGTACTATGGTCCATGGGTTGCCAAGTTTTGGAAACAGGCCTGCATTTGCAGGGCACAAAAATAGCTTTTTAGGTGGATTTGGGCATTTTGTAGTTGCTGTGTCCAGCCAGGTCATTAGTTGGCACAGTGGGTCATGGATGTCCAACTAAAACTAGTTCAGTTTTTTTTTTCTGTGACAGCTAATTAATGAATGTGGACGCCTTGGGAAATAGTCAAGTGACTGGAATGTAACTGCATGTGACATTTTAGCTATGTGGCTTTCCCTCTGTAACTTACACTGTAAGGGATGAAAAGTTGCACGGCACAGCAGCATATGAGTGCAGTTTGTGTACTAACTCACTTTGTACCTGCACCAGCAGTTAAGCTGTAGTAGGTAAAGGAAAAGCAATCCCCTTACAGGCCTAGATAGGCCCAGAGGGTTCCAGGAGGTTGAGGCTCCAATATTGCAAGACATTCGGCACATGAAGGTGGTAAGGTTGTCAGCCCTATGCACTGGCTGCCTCTACTCCCCAGGAAATGTTCCTGGTACTCATTTCTGTTAGAGGCTGAATCAACCCCAGGGCCCTTGTGCGACCGGAAGGATTATGCCAATGAAAAATTCAAATGTCATCATCAAGAATCGAACTCGTGACCTTCTGACTTGTAGCACAGTGCCACACTGTAGTAGAAGTACACATTATTAATATACAGCTTCAGTGAGTCAGATGTACATTTGTAGATGTGTTTGAATACTTTATCCCATTTCTCATAACACTAACCTCAGTTTTCAGTGTTGTAACAGTAGAACTGATTTCTGATTTTTTTTTTGTACTTGACAGTCCAGTCACACCTGAATAATGCCATGCACTAGGTGTTATTTGAATATGGCTGGGTCAGAGTACCAAGATTTTATAACGTAAGATGTTTATCTTGCAATTATTAGTGAAGAACAAATGCTATAAAATGACAAGAAATTAGTTTATGGGCTCTTGGATTATCTAGCATTGGCAAACATTGTTTTGAAAATTCTTCCTTCCTTTCCAGCAAACTACAAATGTGAATTAGGATTTTCAAGTTTTCTTCACTTCAAGAAAGTTACCCATTATGTTTTTATTAAAGTATGTGTATCAATTTCATGTAAAAAACTACAAGGCATTACTTTTCAGCACACCCTTCTTTGTTAAAACTCAGGAACGTGTATTGTCTGAATAAGAGCATGCATATAGTTCATGCTTATTTAGTAATTTTTTCTTCAGAAGCTGAGAGTAACTCAACTTGCAAAAATTTTCCACATTCATTTACCTTGGTTCTTTTCTGTGTTCCCTGCAGCTCATCACTAGACAGTATCCTGAATCAGCTGAATACAGCCCACACCCTTATATCCTACATCTTTATGATTCACACTTTGCCTTTTAGGTTTCTGACTAAATTTTGTATCCATTCTAACTAAATTATGTATACATTCATGCCTCACATTTACCATATGCTATACCTGTATAATTCTGTTTAATTGTATTATGTTAATATTGGGTGAAGAGTATAAATTATAAAATTTGTCATTATGAAATTCTTCAATTCTCCTATGGCTACCGATGTACACCAGTCAGTCATTTCAATCAAGCTTTTATCCACATATTCCTGCATATTTCACCAGGGCTTCAGAATGTCTGTTAGCACCTACAGCAGTTTAACTGTGGTGTTGTTCTGGGCATCATGCACATAATTTGTTTTCTTGTATAGCTCATGAGATCCTCCCAGAAGACATTGGGATTGTGAGCTCAAAGGGACTGGACACTAGTAGGCAACCATTCATGGTGGCATTCTTTCAGTCCTCTGGACGTCACACTACACACTCTCGTATGACACGAGAGATCCAGCAGCGCACCAAGAAGAGGGCTGACACAACACCAGCAGACACCAGTTACTATCCACATCCATTTACAGGTAGGGCAGCATAACATCCCCTCTGTATGAAGAACATGTGGACTGCACTGGGTATCATACTGTTTGTCTGTTTCAGATTCTTCAGCACACTGGTCTTCCAGAAGCTGCCAAATACAGACACTATTTGTGAGCTTCAGAGATTTGGAATGGCATGTAAGTAGGCACATTTTGTAACAGAAAGGCGTTCTTTTTGTATCTGGTGGTTATCTGTAACTGCTCTTTGTTCCTTGCAGGACTGGATCATAGCACCAAATGGGTATGATGCCTTTTACTGCAGTGGGGAATGTAACTTTCCACTGAATGCTCACATGAATGCCACAAATCATGCAATTGTTCAGACACTAGTGCACCTCATGAATCCTTCACAAGTGCCAAAGCCTTGCTGTGCTCCTACAAAGCTGTCACCAATATCTGTGCTTTATTTTCTTGATGAGTCAAATGTGATCCTCAAGAAGTACAAGAACATGGTAGTTAAAAGCTGTGGGTGCCATTGAAAGTGGGATGACAGCAGGACATATTAAACACTTAGTTTTATATATTTCTATGTAAGTATAAGCAAAATACAGCAGTGGGGAAGAACTCTGCAGTTTTGAATTCTGAAACTGAACCTAGCATCATGACACAGTATCAGTCAGGTGTGAGTTGACTGCTCAAGTAAATGGTATAGCTAGGTTCAAATTATGTACAGAAAGTGTAAACAAGTGAAACAAAAATAGCAGTACAGTTTAAAACTGCTTCCATAGAATATACTGTTTTAAACTGTTGTTGTTGTTGTTGACCACCATGGTGAATGCACAGTTTAGATCTCTCACAGACACAATGGTTGAGGTCAGAATACTGCTTACTCATGTGATAATGGCCTCACAGATGTGTAACTAATGGCCATGGCAACTTACAAGACTGTAGTACTTCATTGGCACCACTCTTTGTGTACAGTGAACATTGCTTATATTATGGGCCAGCACATGACTGGTTACCTTATTTTTAGTAATATCAGCAAGTATACTCAGAAATGTGACATAATTGACACTTAGATTGCTAAATTTACTATTGGTAAAGACTTACTTGTGTACTGTAGCAGGCATGATGCAGAAATTCTTGCATATACCAGGTCTGCATGAAAATATTTGAAAACATTAGGGATTACAACAGCCAATGTGTCAGACAGTGGTCTTTGCAGAGGTTGTTTTCACTGAAGGGCTCATCATGCCAGGGTGGGTTTTCACCACATATTACATGAAAGAAGTATCACATTACCCTTACACATTATTTCTGCCAACTGTATATCTTGGCAAAGGGTTTCCTTCAGAAAGTGAAACATTTGTTAACTAAAATTCACAATCATGCTGTGTAATACAATGAAATGCAGAAACAAGAATATAGATGCACAATGAAATATTTCTGGAACTGATTAGTGCTGTCTTTTCAACATTTTGTACCAAAGTTTAAAACCTGTCCAGATGATGTTGCAATCTACTAGTATATCATGGGAGGGGTGTGGAATATGTTGCAGTTGCAACAGACAGAGAAGGTGGGGAACATTATGTACAGCTGCGGTGTCATATGACTGTAAAACAATTTACCAGTATCAGAGGCGTGACCCACACTGATTTTAAATGTAGCACTGCTTCATGTTCAGACAAGTAAATCATTTGATTTTAAAAATGTGAAACAGTAGTAATTTCATACAGATTATCAAGAGACAAAACCACAAACTGCAAATGTTTTAAAAGAAATATTGCAAACGTAGCATAGAACAGAGAGATTTTGTCATTTAATATCTGGTTGTTCTATCCTGGAATTATTCAGAGCCGGATATGTAGACTGAATGCACAAAATCAGAAAACAGGCAAAAATGTAGGAAGAAAACCATGTAATCCTAAAAACGTACTGTACTGAAATGGATCTCTTACCTGTTTTTGAAATGTTTCCCGAGCTGAAGAGTCTCATGATGACATCAGGGGATAGATGCTGCATTATGAATACTGCAGCACATTTCAGTGTTGTAGTGCTGGGGGTGGGAGGAGGAGATTCTGAGTTGTGTTACTGCACAATGAATGCCCTGCTTCAGGTTTGTCACAGGGCAGAAAATAATAAGTGAATTTTTTTTTATAACAGACCCTAAAGGCAACTGTATCTAAATCATATTTATGGTGTACGCAAGTGAAAGGTAATAACATTATAATATACCATTACAGTATTAACATGTAAGCAATCAAATTAATCCCTGGGCAAAAGTATGAAGAAGGAATATTGATGTCAGGTGAGCCAGTACCAAAACTTACAAAAGAAGAAAACGAGAACCAACAGTGCTGCTAAAAATTAAAGTTTTTTTATTTGTCAACTATTGTGACATCATTTGAACAAAAGAAGGGTGTGCAGAGTAGGAAGTTCTGACACTATAGTATGTATGATCACTACCATGTTTTATCATATCCCATGTGTACTTCAATCAGCCATGCAACACTTGTTTAGGAATTCCAACAAAAAGTTTATGACTTTTGATGAACTTAAGAGTACATTTTGAGCATATGTGTGTGTAATGCATAAAGTACTGCAATTCCAAAACAGTCCTTGTACATTTGCAGTGCAGCCTTACACTGTGCACACAAACTGCCATTATTCACATGCATATTTGTAATCTGTTTCTTCTATATCAGGATATTTCAGTGTGAGAGGAAGAAAATTTGAAGGGTATGATGGTGTTTCAAATGACTGCTGCTGCCAATGTTATCAATAACATGCTGCACACCCCAACTTGTGGTAGTTTTTTTTTTTTTACAGATAAGACGTATTTCAGAAAACATGGCATATTTGTATAAACTTGGCATGATTATTGTTAGAATTATCTTGGCTCTCTACATGGTGTAAAATTCTTGTCATAATCTGCTTACCAATTGACACAAGTACACCGGTACACCTGACACTGTAGAACTTCTTTATCAGCAATGTTATGAAGATTTCCTCTGTTCAGAATATATGGACCAGATATATCACTGTTCATGTGATAATACATACTGGATGTTATGAATGATAACTTAGCAGGTGATTGAAGGGTACAAGCCTACAGCAGGGCTGGGGAAGCAAAGGAAACCTTCAGTCATGATAGCTAGTCCAAATACACAGCATGTGAATGGACCCGTGGGTTTGGTTGTTACCTGTTACTGTCAAACTTTTGTGATAATGAAGTGAATTAACATGAAGGGAGGTTTAAATCTTTGTTATTACGAACCAACATTTGTTTCTTTTATCTCTGTCACTGACATAGGTGACAGATCATCATCACATTTGATGCAGTCACTGTCATGAAGAAATTAAATCATACTGAAGTCCTTAAGTATTTCTGTACTCTGAATCAGGTCAGGTAAGGACTGAGGAGACAGTCTGCTGATTGTTGAGGCTTACGGCATATTTCAGGGGTGCTGATAGTTAAGTAGCAATCGTAGAATGGTGAGGTGCAGATGAAAACCTGAAGTACTTCAAGAAAAATTCTCAGTTACTCATGAGAAAAGCTATGACCTTGGCAACAGGCAGAAATGAGGCAGAATATTGTTTATGGCCAGAAACCAGTATACTCCAGTTAAAAAATAATATTGGGCTGATATGACGTTACATTCCAAGTGTATGTGATGATTCTCCTATTTTTTCTGATGTATGGTATGTTGTTAGAGTTAAGCATAAATTTGACTTCAGGGTTTGTGTGTGCATGTGTGTGTGTTACAACCTGAACACTACAAACTGCCACCAGTGGAGAGAACGGATGGTCTGAGTATGTCTGTAACAGGTGGTCAGCTTATTTACAATGCACAATTGTTGAATGATGACTACTACACCCAAATGAACAGCACGTAATTTTGAGAACTTAATAAAGAAAAATCCAGACAACACCTGTAAAGTCAGTGATAATTTCAGAAAATGTGCCATGCCACTGTACATACATCAGTAGAGCTCCATGCAATTATGCAGTGAGAACAGAAGTGATTTTGACTGAAAACATGATTTCCCAGTCACACTTCTTATGAATCTTACTTATTAAAATATCACATTCTGTAGCAATAGAGACCTATGTTTTTGACATGACCTGTATGCTGTTTTGATAACATTACACCACAGATAAAAAGGTCCTGAGTTACAGGCAAGGTCAAAGCTGTTCTCATTAGCAATGGACAGCAGCTCAACATATACCTTTAAATTGAGACCAGAATTTGCAGTGTCTTAACTGTTCTCCTGATGTGATGATAACATCTGCTTCATGTACTCTTAACTGCAAAATTTGTGGTACTGCATGGATATTGCATACTCAACTGAACGTGGTCACACAGTGAATGTCTGATGGTGGACTAGCTTCCTGAATGTGCCATTCTCCGTGGACAGCAGGTCACTGTATGTCCCCTTCTCCACCAGACGACCATGTTCCAGTACAGCAATCTGGTCTGAAATCACCACATTGCAGCTCTCAGGTGTTGTCAATTCTTAATCACTCAGTTTTTTCACTGCACCAAAGTTTGAGCCTTGTGAGTACACCTATACTGTTTATCGCGTTCTGCAAAGGCAGTCAAACAAGCACATCAAAATTGTAAGCAGGCAGTGAGTACTGATAGGCCAACTTGCATTAGCAAATTGCCATAAAAAATGCCATGGTCCAGTTGCTCAACACTGTCAAGGCAACAGCAATGGTAAACAGTGGTGATTCCTACTCTGGTCTAGATTTACTAAATAAATTAGTTGTTGGTGAAAGCTGACTGAATAGATTGTTTATACAGCTACTGTTAGCATTTCCACATCCACTTCCTCTTTGCCCATGTGAGGTGCAGGTAACCAGTAAGCCTTTATTACAATTAGATTCACTGCTCATTAGTACGGACCATTTTTGTGCTTGGCTGGGAGTTTGTGGCAAAAGTCACGTGGTGGTAGCAGCACTACTAGGGTAGCAATAGTAAGACAATCTACTAAAAACAGTGGGAACTAGTACTAGTACTGCTCTTCCTTAAATAATGCCATGGGCAGCAGCAGTAGAGATTTAGCTCAACTGACATCGTACACCACTAGCATAGGGAATGGTGAAATGCATTACTGTCCAGTACAGTCTGTATGTCTTAACTTCAGTACACAAAACTGAGTAAACATATCAGAACTGTTATTCTATATGAACATTTATTAACTTTTTATTGATTGAAATGGCATTGAGAATTAATTTTTATGTAGTTTTCATTGGTACTGCACAACAAACCATGATCACGTGGCTGGAAGTATGGGATGAACTGTGAACTGAGTTGCATAGAAGCTGTGTCAATTTAATATTCATACTTATTTTCCATGAAGAGAAATCAACTGCCAAGTGTTGCACTATTTTGTACTGCAAGTAATAAAAGCAGCTACTCACCTCTAAATGTTTGAAATAATTTAAAAATCAGCTGCCTCTGACTTTAATAAAAACACTTCAAATTTTCTACATGATACTGACAAACTAATTGTACTGTAACCTACAGTCTCGTTTGCTGGGATTAAAAGCTGTGAGTGGCACTAGCTACAGACACGAAAAGTTGCAGTGTATGTGAGAAGTTTCTGGTTCATGGTTGTAAGACATTTCCATACCCTCCAGGCTCAAAATGTTAATAATGTCAGCTCCTGGCTTGGTCCCATCCTCTTTACTGACACAATTAGTTGTTTTGGGTTCTTCCAACATGTGATAAAATGTATCTTCTTTGTGTTATTCATACTCTTTGTGCCCTTTACTTCAGAATCTTATCTTTTATTTTTTAAGGTAGTCGTTTCTCTTACTTCAACAGCAGAATATAAATAGGATATGTCTGGAAACAAACTGCTCAAGAAAATATGTGAGCTTAACTGAGAAGATGTAAGATGATTATGGAGTTTATAAGAGGGAGCTTAAATTATTCTTTATATTCTAGTAATTAGCACTGCTCCAACAGGCTAAACATGTAACCAAATGGGAGAAATGAAACATAAGCTTGGTGGAGGAACATGTTGGGATACAGAACTGCGAGGACAGAGGATGAGGTATGATGTATGATAACCTAAACTGAATAGGTTCAAGACCATGTCCAATGTCATTGCTCATCCTCCAAAATGTAGGTTCACTACCTGTTGTCCTGGTAATATGTTACCAGATTTTATTGTGCTCTTGTTCTCAGTATAAGTTCTCTGTTCTTAACAGGGATGATATGCATGTAATTTGCAATTCCTAAACAAGTGAAAATGACAGCTGTAAACCCCAAACATCTCTGTTCAGATTGAACCATCATTTGAGACTTGTCCCAGATAGAATTCACAGAGTATTAAAAGGAATACCAGAGCTACAAATTTAAAAATTATGTGAGCTGTCATTCCTTACCTGGTTGTGCAAATTGAGGGAACATCATCCATACCACAGTCTGCCTCTGGATCATATCCTGAATTAGTTACACCCAGTTCACATCCTCACAATGCATGAAAGTGTACTCAAAAGTACCTGCCTTCACTGCTAGAACCCAGCATCGCTAACAGTACATCTTTCTGCTTCCAGATTGCACAGTATCACTACCTTTTGAGCCAGTCTAGTGAGTTCTGTAGCCAAAACCATTTGCGATGCTTCTCAATGGGTGTTTACTGTTGTGTGCGTAAAGTGTGATCCATGATTTTCTAATAGCTAATTTGAACAAACTATTAATATGCATTCACTGTTGCTTAAAACTCAAGAAAACTACATCAGAAATGTATGCAATGATTGAAACGCTTTTGGTAACAATGCCATTGTAAACAACACAGACTTGAATGGTTTTCTTAACTAAAAACATGGAGCACCTTCAGTTGAAGACTGTGAGAGTTCTGGTCTTCTCTCCACATGTTGTAAGAGGCAAAAACATGAATAAAAATCAGAAAATTGTCAACAAAGACTGGTAAAGTAACACTCTGGATATCAGTGGCAGGTGCGGTCTCTTATAAGGAACATAGCAGCAAATTCTAAGGGAGGACTTGAATATGCTGTGGATCTCAGGGAACTGTGTGCCTTGGTTGCTAACCAGAAAGCAGATGCAGTGGTATGTGTTAATGTGTCTGGGATGAAGTCAGAAGTGGTCACAGTTTTCTTGTCAGGGTTATAACAGGATTAAAAAACTGGGTTTACTGTTACAAATCAGAAACCAAACAGAAGTACTCTCACTGGAAAACACCACACCCTCCAGAGCCAAAGAAATCAAGAATAGTCAGGTCAAACATCAAAAGCATATTGGTGATCTTGGTCACTACTAGGAGTTTTGCAATATCTACGGGAAAAGGACTAAAAACATCTAGAATGATGGTGTAACCAGAAACTTAGAAGCAGACTACTTTGGACAGGCAACATCCAATAACAAAACTAAGTGTACAGTACACTGATGACCCAGTCCAGGAACTTTTGGGTATATCCTTGCACAGTATTTCTTAATATCAATTTTCATATCATTCTCTCTTCCTTGTATGTGACTGCTTTCAACACATTTTACTCACCATAATGAAGATTTTTATGCTTCCCAACTCAAGCTACACGTCAATCTCACTGTACACTCTTTTCATGTTAATACATGAAAAGTAAGTAAGTTAGTGGCAGTTTAACTTTCTGTCATTGTCAGTGTAATGAATGCAAAATTAATCCTTTCAAAAGTTACTGCGATGACAAATGCTGCTGCTCTGTATATGAGGTCTGGATTTAAATGTTGGCTTAGACAGTGACTAGTATGACTGAGGCTTTTTGTAGACTTCCTTAGTACCTGCAGGCAAATTCTGTGGCAGTAACTTAGAATGGCCAAGACTACATCCTTCCACATTCTTCCAAACTCATCCTTTACCAAGACTCTAAAGTTCAGTGTTATACAGCCTAAGCAGCTGATACAGCATTGTTAAATAAACTACACAATGAATGAGCATTACTTCTCATATGAGACTTGAGGTTCTACAATGTCCAACATTTATAAATTTGTACTTAAAAATAACTGTGTGAGAACCGAGCTTCTTATGCTGATGACTATGAGCATAACTATCTTCTGGGATGTGACACTGTGAAGTATGGTAGACATTGCACTGACATTTCAGAGCAATGTCACAACACATCTACCAGTCTACAGAGCACTACATGCCAGAAGACAGACATCTTCAAGCATTATGTGGCTTGTGCATGGATATGACACTTGAGAGATTCCTAACCTGCATTGCGGATGGTGGAGAGACGATGTGCAATGATGAGTACAGTACGCCCTTGCATGATGCGCTCCAGGGCCTCTTGTACCAGATGCTCACTCTCTGCATCCAGTGCACTGTCACATACAAAGCATACTGTATTGTGTCTGCCCATCTGGCAAGCTAAGATTGTTTGAGTGCTAGGACTGACTCATGAAACTCACCTTGTTGCCTCATCCAAGAGCAGGATTCTTGGATTCTGAAACAAAGACACAGAAAATCACTCTCTAGCAAGAAGTTTGGGAATTGAAATTGTACAACACCACAGTCGCCCCTCAACATTTACACAGTCAGTCATGGTTTGGGCAGAGTAAAGCTACAATACACTGCAAAAAATTGTGTGTGGACATTATGGATTATATTAGGTGCACATGCAGCACAAACCAATGGCTATCTCATTCTCTCGAAATTAATCAGAAAGATCATACATATGACCTGCAGTATGAGCAAGGCAACTCACCTTTGGGACAGAGGTCAGATTCCCAGTAGCAGAAGAGATTTCTCTCTATCCAGAAGCCAGCTACCCTACTCAATGAGTACAGCTCCCTGTCATAAAGCCACCACAATATAACCCTGAACCCTCATCAAGCTTAAGAACTTATGGAGCTTTACTTACTCACTTACTTACTTACTCCATGGTGCAGAGTCCTTCTTGAGAAGCTAACTGGTTTGCAGCTAGTCAAGAAATTCCCCGCATTTCATGGAACCCGAAGGTTCATTACCGTACTCAC
>Ga0131853_10016182_pt1 | contig 13622 bp, 11 predicted proteins | sample TergutLab28metaG_FD_92764 | JGI IMG/M metagenome (GOLD analysis project Ga0131853, IMG submission 92764) | Labiotermes labralis P1 segment gut microbial communities from Petit-Saut dam, French Guiana - Lab288 P1 (version 2) (version 2) | ecosystem: Host-associated > Arthropoda: Insects >... | reverse complement strand
ATTCCCTTCAACTCCTTATTATATAAAAGCTCCCTTTGAAGCTATCTAAATACCCGAAGCGAACACTATAGGTTCAAAACCATAAGCATTAGCCTCTTGGTATATACTATGTTAATTTACCCATTGTGCGATTAAATTTTTTCATTTTGTTGAACCAAGCTTCTCAACGTGGTATAATATTCGGCGTACCATTTTTAAAAAGGAAGTGAAAAGTAATGAAATCATTACTAAAACATAGCTCTTTTCTTGCAGTGACTTGCTCGTTGCTATTTCTAGCCGCATGTAGCAGTACACCAAATTTTGATGTAACTTTAGAAAACGCTGATGAAATCATAGTAGAAACAGATACGACCCAACTCTCTCGTCAAGACTTATTTGAGATGGTTGCCACTGATAGTTTCAACCCTGCTCTATTTGACGTCATCAACTGGATCGATTACCTTGTTCTTTCAGAACAGTTTGATGTAGATGAAGATCTGATCGAAGAACAAATCGAAAATTTTGTCGCTGACTTAGATGAAGACGAACTAGAAGAAATCTTACTCTCACAAGGGTGGAGTAGCTTGGAGCAGATTGAAACCAATCTGAGAGTTGACCAATTGCGTGAGGCCGCTATTCTCGATGCTGTTGAAATAACAGAAGAAGAAATTGAAGAAGCCTATAATGAGTGGTTTGCAACACCAACAACTCCTGAAGAAGCAACCGGGGAAGAGGCAACTGAGTCAGAAACGGTCGCTGATTCTGACGACGATGAGGCAACTGCGCCGACTGAAGAGACAGAAGCCGAAGAAGAAATTGACGTTCCTGATCTTGAAGAAGTTCGCGATGACATTGAAGCTTACTTAACCACCATGATGACCGAGGACGATACCTTCAGAGAATTGACGTTAGCTAACTTACGTGCTGAAGCAGGTCTAACCTTCTTTAGTAACTACTTTGAAGCTCGTTACATGGAATTTCTAGACTGGTTCGAGATTGGTGCCAGGGATCTTACCGATGGTCCAACCTTAAACCCTAGCGATTTTGATGAAGGTGCTGTTGTTGCCATTAACGAGGTTGCCTTAACCGCTGATGAGCTATTCGATCGCGTCGTTTACCGAAGCGTTCTTGTTCCAAACTTTGATGGTTCTACCACGCTTCTATCGTACATCGATTTCCAATTATTAGAGGAGAACTTTGACGGCGATCGTGACGAAGTAAGGTCACTTATTAATCAAATGAAGATCAGTCATCAGGCACAATTCTATCCAATGATGGCGATGCAAGGTCTACACACAGACCAAGAAATTTTCGACCACTTTATGCGTCTACACCTACAGGAGCTAGCTTTTGAAGATGCCTTTGGTGAGCTGGACGAAGATACATTACAGGAGCTCTATGATAATTATATGCCACCGCGTGAAGTACGTCACATTTTAGTAGACGACTATGACCTAGCTGCTAACATCATCGAGCAGCTGGAAGAGGCAGATGAAGATGAGTTTGAAGATTTATTTGCTGAACTCGCTTTGGAATACAGTAGCTGTCCATCTTCTGCTAGTGGTGGAAGTTTAGGCGTCTTATCGATCCCAAGTGGGATGGTCATCGAATTTGAAGAGCCAGCCTTTGCTCTTGAGGTCGGTGAATTTTCATCGGAACCAGTAGATACAGATTTTGGTTATCACGTCATTTTTGTACCAAGTGAAGAAGCTAGTCTTTCTGGTGATAGATTGAGATCCCATTTGCGTGAACAATACCTGCAACAACTTCGTAGCAACCCTGCTAACTTAATGTCTATCTTAATTGACTTAAGAGCTGCCAACAACTTAACCTTCCACGACGAGTGGTTACAAGCACAGTACGACCAAATGGTTGAACAAAACAACGAGCGTTTAGAAGATTAAGCATAAAAAAAGTAATCTCAACCAATTGGCTGAGATTACTTTTTTGTTTCCTACATCACCTATCCTGATCAAGTTCGCTTCCTCTGGTTGCTACTTTCTCTATAAGCCGCATAAAGTCTAACCTCACGACAAAGGAGTGATTGGTTAGACTTATACCTTTAGTCCTTCTATTTTACCTGTCATGATCGACCAGGCTTCGCTTGTCTCTCTATGAGTAGCATCATGAAGGACTAAAACAAGCACAGCTTGTAAGTCCTTCTATTTCCCACTTGATCCCAAAGCACCTGTTCCACGCTCTGAAGCCATTTCAAGAAGAGTGGCGTGATCGATCTCCTCAATAACAAGTTTTGGCACTTCAACCATTAAGCATTGTGCAATGGCCTTTTTATATGGATAAACGATGGCATCACTGAAGTCGTTGGCTACGCTTTCTTTGGCAATGACCAACGGCTTGTCGTTGTGATTGGTTAACGGTACGAACCATTCCCCGCGATAGCCGGAGTCAATAACCCCACAACGTTGTCCAATCCCTTTGGTTCCAGTAGAACCACGTTCTTTTAAAACGGCCACGTAATCCGCTGAAAAGGCGGAAGCAATTCCCGTTGGAATCAACTTCGTCGCGTGAGGCTCCAATAGCAAATGATCCTCTTCAAAGCAAGCATAAATATCAAAAGCACCATCTTCTTCCCGCTTCGATGGAATCATCCCTTGCGTGTTTACTTTAGCAAAATAAATTTTTTCACTCATTCTATTAACCTCCTGGTATGCATCTCTGTTTCGAGCGAGCGTTTACGAATAAAATGAGCCCATATTTTTAAAATACAAGCTCATTTCATCGTCCCAAATCTACAAGTGTAACACGCGCTCTTTAATTTCGGCCGTCTTCCCTTTGTTCCAGAAGTTATCGCCTAAGTAGCCACATGTCCGTCTGATCACGTTCATCTTACCCATGTCCGTGTTACCACAATTTGGACATTTCCACGTTAGAGAATCCGTTACCTCAATTTCACCTTCGTAGTGACACACATGGCAGCAGTCTGATTTGGTGTTGAATTCAGCATACTGAATGTGGTGGTAAATGTAATTGATTAATTGCTTCAATGCATCGATGTTGTGCATCATGTTAGGAATTTCAATGTAAGAAATACATCCACCAGTGGAAATCGGTTGGAATTTCGCTTCGAAGCTTAACTTAGCGAATGCGTCAATTTCTTCACGTACATCCACGTGGTAGCTGTTTGTGTAGTAGCCTTTATCTGTTACGTCTTCAATTTCACCGTACTTCATCATGTCGATGCGAGCAAATCGGTAACATAGGGATTCAGCAGGCGTTCCATAAACCCCGAAGCCAATTCCTGTGTCCTCTTTCCACTTATTAACCACTTCTTTTAAGCGGTTCATGAGCTTCATAGCAAACTCTTCCCCTTTTTTCTCAACGTGAGAAACACCGGTCATCACTTTCGTTAATTCATAAAGTCCAATGTAACCTAAAGAAATGGTAGAGTAACCGTCTAGTAACAATTCATCAATCACTTCACCTGATTTAAGACGGGCAATGGCACCGTACTGCCAATGAATTGGCGATTCGTCGGATAAGGTTCCTTTTAAGGAATTATGCTTACACATTAAGGCTTCGTAGCACAACTCCAAGCGATTATCAAGCAGTGACCAGAATTTAATCTCATCGCCACCAGCAATAATCCCAATTTGTGGTAAGTTTAGGCTAACCACGCCTTGATTAAAGCGCCCTTCGAATTGGTACTCGCCTTGCTCGTTTTTCCATGGCGATAGGAAACTACGACATCCCATTGGCGAAAAGACGTTTCCTTCGTAGATTTTCCGCATTTCTTTAGCAGAAATGTAATCTGGATACAACCGTTTCGCACTACATTCCGCAGCAATTTCCGTTAAATAGTCGTAGGCCCCACCATCTAAACAGTTGTCTTCATGAAGTACGTAAATTAACTTCGGGAAAGCTGGTGTCGTATAGATGCCTTGTTCGTTTTTGATTCCTACCATGCGTTGACGTAGGATTTCTTCAATGATTTCAGCAATTTCAGGGGCATACTCGTCTGTTGCGTCCATGTTTAAAAACAAGTTAACAAATGGGCTTTGCCCGTTGGTTGTCATCAAGGTGTTGATTTGATACTGAATCGTTTGAACACCCGCCGTTAGCTCGCGCTTTGTTAGCTTATCTACGGTCTTATCAAGTTCTTCTTTGCCGGTTAACGTATCGCCTAGTAGCGTGTAATAACGCTCACGGCTAATGCGTAAGTACTTCCCTAAATGCTTGATGTCAATGGATTGTCCACCGTATTGGGAAGAAGCCACTTGAGCAATGATTTGCGTCATGACCGTACAAGCCACTTGGAAACTTTTCGGGGTTTCAATCATACGTTTGTTGATGACCGTTCCATTATCAAACATGTCACCAAGGTTGATGAGACAGCAGTTGAAAATGGACTGCATAAAATAATCCATGTCATGGAAGTGAAGCACGCCTTCGTCATGAGCCTGTACAATGCGAGCCGGAAGTTTGATTCGACGGGTAATGTCTTTCGAAACCTCTCCTGCAATGAGATCGCGCTGTGTCGAAGCAATTAATGGGTTTTTATTAGAGTTTTCTTCCATCACGTCTTCGTTTTGAAAGTTGACTAAGCTTAAAATACTATCGTCGGACGTGTTGGTTGCACGCTTAAATTGTTGAATGGCGCGGTATCCTTCATAAGCACGTGCGGTTGCTTCGTGTCCACGATCGGATAACTTCCAAAACACCGATTCTTCCACACGTAAAATCGTTGGTGTCTGTCCCGATTTCTCAAAAAATGCTTTGATTTCATTTGCAACTTCGTGAGCGATGTCTTCGTCTACAATGCCGCTTCCATAACGCATGGCTTTCAAGATCGCTTCTGAAATCTTAGAGGCATTGAATGGTACCCGGCTACCATCTCTTTTTACTATTTCTAACATGCCAATCACTCCAATATGACCAAAATCAGGTCAAAGTTATTAATTCAATATTATACACCATAAGGAGGTGTAAGTCGACATAAATTTTGCTCTAAAAACCAAAAGAAAATGGCAGTTTCGCCTTAATGTTTTAGGGGTAGGGCTTTCCGATAAAAATAAGAATTTAAAAAACTATCAATCGGCTAAATTGATAGTTTTCAAATGTTCATTTTTCTCTCTTAAACGTTCCTACTTTTCATACGCTTCACCTATGGAGGCTGCCACGCTAATCAGCTGGTCGCGATCTAATGTTTCCGACACCATGAAGAATTCCACTCCATTACGTTGCCACGTCAATGTGTTCTCACTAATTGCTCCAACGGTTCCGTTAACCATCACCGGCTCTCCTAGCATCAGTTCAGGTTGCATGACCTCACGTACACGAGCTGATTCCTGAATAATGGTGAAATCGTGATCGCCTGCGAAGGTCATAATCACACGTTCTCCCGTATGAGTAGCAATCGTTGTTTTATCGATTAAGCTTGACCCTTCTGGAAGGTAGGTCGGATATAACAAGGCGTCCTCAACGTTGGCAACACTAGCAACCCCATCGCCCATAACATCTTGTGCCGTCTCCATAATGGCCTCAGCTAAGAAGCTATCGTCTGCTAGCTCACGGTTCCATTCAAAGGTATGGAACGTCATCGACATACGGATAACCCCTTCTGAATCACGTACTTCAATTCTTGTTGGTGTTAACGCTTTGCGATCTAGATGAATTACTTGCTCTGCGTACTCGCCATTGGCATGGTAACTGGCCCCAATGGTGAAAGCATAACTCTCTTCCAACACTTCAAACACCGTTGTTTCTGCATTTAAAATGTCTTCCAGTAACGATTGATACAAATAAACTTGGGAGCTCGTTAACGGCCAATCGCTTTGGAATTTAAACTGCTTATTTAAAGCAGGTGTTAACACAAAAACACCGTCAGCATTTTTTAAAATCACTTGCTCGTTCCCCGTCGCCTCATTGCGCATGGTTACGCGGTAAAGATCTGGTTGTGCAAAGGCAACTTCTACAAAATAAGTATGCATTTGCCCTTCGCTTTCAACTTCCATTGTCCCGGTTGACACATAAGAAGTTGCGTCCTCTAAATTGCTGGATAACGTGCTAACCACATCCGCTTCAGACATGTCACCGCAGCCTGTCAAGCCAAACACTGAAGCAACTAGTACAATAAATAGCAGTGCCACTGCACCGACCACACGTTTTCTTATTTTCCTTTTTATCATCATTACCCACCCCGATTATCATTGATAATCAATAATATGAGGCAGATGTTACAATTATTCAAAAAACGCCTAGCGAATTCACTTATTCCACACACAGGAGTAGAAAAAGAGCACAAGTAAAGTAAAAAGACAAGTAAACGTTGAAAATGTAGCTCTACTTGTCTTTTAAGTCCTGTTTTTAATAGCAAAAAGACAAGTAAACTTACTTTACAATCAACTCACTTGGCTTTTCGGGGTCTGAAAGCAGAGAAAAAAGACAAGTAAAGGCTAGAAATCTGGATTTACTTGTCTTCCCGGTTTATTTATAATCAAAAATTTTGAATCTCTACATCTCTTATACATTAAACCTAAACAACATCACATCGCCGTCTTGGACCGCGTAAGTCTTCCCTTCGGAACGATATTTCCCCGCTTCTTTTACTTTTGCTTCGTTACCGTAGGCGATCAAATCCTCAAAGGTCATCACTTCAGCACGGATAAATCCGCGTTCAAAATCACCATGAATGATGCCTGCACATTGTGGCGCTAACATGCCATCACGGAACGTCCACGCACGTACCTCTTTTGGACCAGCGGTGAAGTACGTCTTTAAACTTAATAAATCGTAAGCTCCACGGATCAATTGGTCAAGCCCGCTTTCGCAGATTCCTAAATCTTCTAAAAACATGGCTTTGTCTTCATCGTCTAACGTGGCAATCTCTTCTTCAATGCGGGCACTGATTACTACAATACCAGCCCCTTCTTTCGTTGCATATTCTTTTAATTCAGCCAAATGCTTGTTCTGTGACGGATCTGCTAAGTCCTCTTCTGCCACATTTGCAACGTAAATAATCGGCTTTAAGGTCAACAAAGACAAATGTTTAATTAAGCCGATGTCTTTGGCGTGCAACCCAATGGCCCTTGCTGGTCGTTCTTCTTCAAATCCAGCTTTTACCTTTTCTAAAATTTCTGCCTCTTCTAAAGCATCCTTAAGTCCAGCTTTTGCAGACTTCTTAAGTCGTTGAAGTCGCTTATCTACTTGCTCCATATCAGCTAAGATGAGTTCCAGATTGATGATATCAGCATCTCGCGTCGCATCGGCCTCCCCCTCTACGTGAATGATGTTCTCGTCGTCAAAACAACGCACCACATGGCAAATGGCATCTACTTCACGGATGTTAGCCAAAAACTTATTCCCTAACCCCTCTCCACCAGAAGCCCCTTTCACAAGGCCAGCAATGTCGGTAAATTCAAAAGTTGTAGGAATGGTTTTTTCTGGTTTGATCAGTTCAGATAGGGCATCCACACGAGCATCTGGCACCGTAACGATTCCCACATTGGGCTCGATGGTGGCGAATGGGTAGTTCGCTGCCTCGATCTCCGATTTTGTAATGGCATTAAATAGCGTTGACTTCCCGACGTTTGGAAGTCCAACAATTCCAGCTGTAAGTGACATTAAGCGTTCATCTCCTAAATTAAAATACGGTTAACTTTCCAAGAGAAAATTATACCACAAATTGGGATTTTAGAGTAGTATTTTTATCCCATTTGCAGGACAACCGCATCAAAATCTATCGCGATCTAACGTTACTGATAAGGGTAAAATGCTGAAGTTTGTGATGTTGTCTTAGGAAGTAGCTACCTAAATGATCGTCAAATCGCTTATTTTAATCAAATAGCGATGATTTAGTCTCTGTTTTAGGCTAGAAATGATCGTTGAAGAGGTAGTGTAAAATTAGCAATAGACACAAAGCACCCCCAACCTTTATTTTCTAGGTAACAATCCCGTGAGACTTAACTTCAATTGATTCATTTGCTCTTGAGTCCCCATGGTTATCCTCAAGCCATCCGGTCGCGCGGTCACAGCAATTTTTTCCTTCAAAAGTTTGGCGGCTATCTCCTTTGCCAAAGTTGTTTTCAGGTAAATAAAATTTGCCTCACTTGGGTTAACCTTCACGTCGTAGTCATCTAAAAATTGAATAAAGTCAGCCCTTATTTCTTTTGTGGTCTCAACCGCCCTAACCATGGCTTCCTCGTTTTCAAGCACCTGACTTGCCACGTTGGCATTCAAATCACTTAAAACAAACGGACCTTGAACGGCGTTAACATAAGAGACCAAATCATCCTTTCCAATCAGGAATCCCACACGTAAACCAGCAAGCCCCCAGGCCTTCGACATGGTTTTTAAAAGAATGAGTTTGGGATATTTAGAGAGCAAATGAACCATGCTCTTGCCATAATACTCGCCATACGCTTCGTCCACAACGATGTAACATTCTGTTTCCTCGAGAAGCCGGGCAAGGCTTGCTTCTGAATGGACGATACCCAGTGGATTGTTAGGATTCGAGAGCATGATTAAATCAATTTTTGTACATTTCGTCGCTTCAATAAGACCCGAGATGCCTTTTTCAAGGTCAACCACTAGATGATTTTTTCCTAATACATGCGCCATTTCACCATAACGAAAAAAATCGGTATCGAAGGTTAATAAAGTGTCCGTTACAAAGGCGTTAAGAAGAACGCCAATCAGGCTTTCTGAACCTGGTGCTGGAAGGACTTGTTCTGGTTTGACACCAAGGTAGATGGCGTATTTTTCTTTCAGAGTAGTGTGAGTCGATTGCCCGTATTGACTAAACGACCTCTGTCCCATCAGTTGGTCCAACGTTAAATCCATCAAGGAATGGTAGTTAACTGAAAAGTTTTCATTGGTTGCTAAATTAAGATATTCAGATCCTGGTGGCGTGTAGGCTAACTGCTTTTCTAAATTTTCTCTCATTGTTTCTGAACCTCCTTACATTGTTACTCGACGTTCTACTAAGATACAGCATGTCGCTCTTTTGTCACGAGTTTCACCCATTATACAAAGCATTCTAAACCATGTCAAAAAAGATAAGAAGCATTTTGAATCCTGCTACTTATCTTTTTAACCTAGTTCCCCTTCTTAAAACTCACGCACACATCGTACACCCCTGATGCGGAAAGTCCGATAAGCAATCCTTGTTGAATGCTTCCTAAAAAACCGAAGTCATTAACATACAAAAGCGATAAACCCGTTCCTAGTAACACGTTGAAAATGGGGATCACACGTGGGTCTAGTCCTGTCTTTTTAAGGAGTTGGGAAATTCCCATAATGATCCCTACCATCGTGCTAAATTCGACCATTAAAGGCACCCCCTTTCGTTAGAATACCTTTGATTTCCGAAACATCACCCGATAAGCTACTAAAAGATTTCGCTTGTTCTGAAATGATCTGTTGATTTTTTTCAATCGTTTGTTGGTAACGATCCTCACGCAACTCGTTTCGTTTATTGGTCGTATGAAGGAGCCAGACAAAGAGTAAGGCGAAAACGCCATATGGGATGGTTAATTCAACTAATTGTTCTAACATAACTACAACTCCCTTGAAATTCTAAGCTGCTCAAGGCGCATTTTAGGCTCTTTTTGTTCCAGTCCCCAATGCCATTCATTGATCGTGTTTCCGAATGTTCCTAAGTCAATACACACACCTTCTTCTTCTAAATTGATGAGGCCATGAACCCATTGCTCTAGAACAGCTCCCCAACCTTGATTCGGATGAGGTGCAGTGATATTTCCTGAAAAGTATTTGGTTTCTCCAATCATTAGACCACTAAAAGGAACTTCCATTACAGCTGTTACCCATGTTGGCTCCGACCATCCAAGCCAACTCTGAACATTTACTGTTTCTTCATAAACCAATACACCTGAAACTTCGTCTCCAAAATGGAATCTTTTATCAATGTTTACTCTTTTCCGGGTTTTATAATACGTGTGTCTCCACTCTCTCAGTTCAGTTTCAACTCTCATATGAGAAAGGGACAATGCCCAATCCTCCTGAATCTCATCTCCTATTGTAATAACTATAGAGTGCTGAAAGTCTCCGTGAAAACCTCTTTCTAAAACTGTGAATTCACTTGGATCTTCGTAGTTGATCTGACCTTCAATTAAAAGCTCGATCTTGACAGTCGGATTTCCTGGAATTTGAGGTGTAAACTCTCCGATCACCTTATACAATTCTTGACCTTCAATGGTAGCTACAGTTTCAACATCATACTCTTCTAACACTATAGAGTCATAAGTAAATGTGTTACTCCAATCCGTTCGATTTACTGCTCTGTATTCAAATAGCAGAGGTGGTTTATTTTCCATATCAATGGGAATACTCGCATCAAATCCATAACCATACTGTGTGTTTTCTCCCCAGGAGCTTAAAAGACTTTTATTTCTGCGCTGGGCATATCTAACTTCTATTCCACCAATCACTTCAGCTGGATGCCGAGGGTCATTCACCCCGATATGCCATAAATCACCATAATACGTACTTTCTTGTTGGGTTCGTACCTCTTCTACTCTTTGATTACCCAAATCTGGTCTACGTCCGACTAAAATTCCCGTTCCCGCAAGCATGGATAAATCAAAATCAGCCATACTTCCTGGTTCGCCTTGCGGACCAACTTCTCCACGCTCTCCCTGCGGTCCCTGTGGACCAGCCGGACCAGGTTCCCCTTGTGGGCCAACAGATCCCTGATTCCCTTCTTTTCCTAACGACTGCCACTCACTCCAACCATTGTTTTCTGATCGATCCAATCGCCAGTTACGTACCATGATATCCATATCCCTGCTTGTCGCCGCTGTGATTCGTTGGATGTTTCGATTCCCACTTGGATCTAAAACTCTTGTTGTTTCGACGACACCTTGGGCCATCGGGAAACCTGCCACATTTGACACTGCCATGTAACTCAGACCCACTGGGTATTGGCTGATTGGTGCATCAACATCAAACGCATTGCTTTCTAAGTTGATTGTATGTAGGGTTTGGCTGTTCGTATGATCAAGTAAACCTACAACTTGTGACATCTCATGACTATGAGTCGCTGGTGGGAACGTTTGAGGTTTGTTTGTTACCTGGCCCCACTCAACGGATCCTCCACCTGAGACAGATAGTGCCGGCATTTCATCCACATCGAGTAAAGAAACGACTTTAAAGTCCTTAATGGAAAGTTCTCCAATTTCATAGTGGAGCACATCTGAAGGGCAAAAACCACTCATCTCACCCTTCGCATTACCAATGGGATCAAAAATCTCGTATTGAATACTCGTTGGAGTCACTTGGTAATGTGTTTTTTGTGTAAGGTATTTATTACCAATCCAGTTAATAATAATTTCATCTTCTTCTGTAAAATGCGTGACGTTGGTTGCAATTCCATTCTCCCCTACTTTAACCATCGATATTTGACCACCTGCATTTTGATGAATAGCCGTTGGAATCAATGCATTTTGCCAAGTCTTATCTTCGTGAACATGAACCGTAACTGGTATATCTGCATCCAGTATTACCCGGTCTGTTTCTTTTAGTGGTTTATTAAGTTTTAATCTGACCTCTTCACTCGCTACGAAATTTGCTTCACCTTTGCTAAAGCCAAAGTAAAACGTACAAAGTCCGAATGCGTAGTCTCCTGAGACTCTTTCCATTTGAATTCCAATAGGAATTTGAAGGTTACCACAACAATCGGTATGCCCCTTTAACGCGTAGGTTCCACCATCTCGGTAAATAGCTCCCACTAAAAATTTGAAGTCAACTACCACATCTTCATCCAGTCGTGATTCACAACACTCTAATTCATTAAAAACTCCACGAACGCGATACTCGAAGGTCTCTAGTCCATCGGTTGTAGTATGAGGTTCAATGGTTACTGCCCCATAAGGAATGTGAGTCACTACCCCTATCTGCTCTTCTTCGATCCATACGTACCCATGCATAGAGCCAATGTTTCCCTCAAGGAAATGAAGCTCATCTACTTTGAAATTATTTGGATCAATTGGTAAAGCTCCTTTATGTGTATGCCAAGCGCCATGAGTATCCGTATGGGATTCAAAATAATCACTTACTGCAGTAATCGTACTTTCTCCAGGTTGCAAATGTTGAGGTGCCACCCAGTTCCAATCTTCATCCTGAGCTCCCTCAAATGAAATAGTAGCCATTGCTGGATCGCACTCAATCACATGCCTCCCAAACTCACGGACCTTATCAACGGTCCAATCATCTTCCGTTAACTGCCTTGAGACCATCAATCTCTTTCCATCTGGTAGAGGCACTATTTCCCCTCCACCTGATCCTGGTGGTCCAACCGGTCCTGGAATTCCCTGTGGACCCCTTTCACCTTGCGGCCCCCTTAGATCTTCACTATTAGCTAATTCTTCTTTTAAGCTAGCCATACGCCCTTCTATCTCTCGGGCCAAGTCTTCAAAGCGTTCGACATAAAATTGTGACATTTCTTCCAATTCTGAGTCTAACCACGACTCTTCGAATTCAGTGACGATAACACCACAGTCTAGTGAGCGACCATCTTCGTACACGATGTATACGTGAACCAAAACCTGCCCCGCGTACTGATAAAGGTGGTTGGGTAGAATCACACTACATTGTCCTGCTTGGGCGTCTTCAATCACCACCGATCCATCGGTCGTGTCAATGATCTTCGATGTGTTGTTAGCCACAAACTCAAAGCCTAACATCACCTTGGCATGGGTTAGATCTACTGGTTCGTTATCATGGGTAAAGTTGATGATCTTCTTACCCGTTTCCACGTCCATCGAAAAGAAGGTCGTATTGGTCACTAGGTTGCTTCGATTCGCTGGACTGATGTTGATCGTTAGTTCGTGTTCTTTTTTTACCACTTGGTTCGTGGTTTCATTTGTTTTTGTTATTTCTTTCATTTAATTTCTCCTTCTCGGTTTATTTTTTTTGAGTGAGTCGAAAGGAAAGGTCTAGCCTTTCGCTTTCTTCTCTATTTTTTAACCTATCTAAATGAGAATCTGTCTCATGATTGGGTCAGTCAATTCAGGCAAATCTCGATCTAACCACGACTCTTCGAATTCAGTGACGATCACACCGCAATCTAGTGAGCGACCATCTTCGTATTTGATGTAGACATGGACCAGTACTTGCCCTTCGTAACCAACCAAATGATTGGGTAAAATCACGCTACATTGTCCTGCTTGTGCATCTTCAATTACGATGGATCCATCTTCTGAATCGATGATCTTTGACGCATTAGCTCCTACGAATTCAAAGCCTAATACCACCTTGGCATGAGTTAAGTCAACTGGTTCATTATCGTGGGTAAAGTTGATGATTTTCTTACCCGTTTTTACGTCCATCGAAAAGAAGGTCGTATTGGTTACCATATTGCTTCTTGACTGAGGACTAATGTTGATCGTTAGTTCGTGTTTTTTATTCACCCCGTTCATCAGCTTCAACTCCTTCAACGTTTTCTTCTGATGATGGTTGTTGTAGCTGGCTGTATAACACTTTGTTTTCTGCACTTAATGCCGCTACTTGTACTTCCAAGTTGGCAATTTTCACCGCTAGTTGATTGATGATTTCGTTGTTTATGTTATTTTCCATTTTTTAGTTCCTCCATTTGATTTTTGAGTTGTGATAATTCCATTTGTAACTGCTTTTCTAAGGATTCGTTTTTCTGCTTCAACAACTTAATT
>Ga0131853_10016179_pt1 | contig 13624 bp, 9 predicted proteins | sample TergutLab28metaG_FD_92764 | JGI IMG/M metagenome (GOLD analysis project Ga0131853, IMG submission 92764) | Labiotermes labralis P1 segment gut microbial communities from Petit-Saut dam, French Guiana - Lab288 P1 (version 2) (version 2) | ecosystem: Host-associated > Arthropoda: Insects >... | reverse complement strand
CTCACGAGGATGAGTGGACCCCGTTCCAGACCCACTACTACTCAGAAAATCTGGTAGCGCCGGGGATCGAACCCGGGACCTCTGTATCTGTAGCCAGAAGCTCTGACCACTAGACCACAGAGGCGGTCTCATAATCAAACACTACCCTACAGTAATTCAAGCGAAGCTATAAAATTTCTGGGTCTGATAAGCTTCCTAAACCAGGCATACCTCGCACTTCTCTGATTTATTGTAGGCCAGTCAGTTGTGTAGTGCAGTACGCACTTTGTTGTTCTGCCTTCTTGTTTGGAGGAATGCTAACGGCAGCAGATGGCATAACATGACTTTTCTGACATACTGTACACGTCACCACATCCAAGTTAGGGGCTGCAGCCACTTCCTAACCGTTTCTAATTCACCTTAAGTCATCAACCGCCCTTCCTATCGTACCTTAACTGATAGAACTATTTAACGGAGTAGACTTCTTCTCCAAAAATTAATATTTGCTCAACTGGCCTGGAAATTCCACAAACATACGCGTCATAACCGTGTTCGCGACGGCCTGTCACTGGGCCGTATCGTAACCCAACTGAATCGAGTCCGCATTCTCACAACTCACGTCTCTAAGATACCCTTTAATATTATCTTCACATCTCCCCAGAGATCACGTCCCTTGAGCTTCTTCTACTAAAATTCAGTATGTATTCCTCAAATTTCTCATATGTGCTAAAAGCTCGCGTATTTATTTTAACAGAGAAAACAAAAGCCCGTTAACACAACTAGAACTCTGACATTCTTCAATATAGCTGCATGTTTCGACCTTGTAAGGTCATCATGAGGCTAACGTTAACACATAAAAAGAAAGATATAAAAATGCATTAGCTAAAAATGAGATCTCATTTTTACAATAAAGCACGTCTCAATTTCCATGCAGCTTAAGTGTAAATTAAAATAGTTTAAAACAGATAAAGTTAATTGGTGGAAGGCAGTAAGGCAGTATGTCAGCGTGGCCAGATGGAACAAGCAGGCCGCTCTGTTGTGTCGCAATATGCAAGAGACCGTGTTGCAGGCACAATTTTCAGATAACGGTGTGTAATTGTGGGTTCGGGCTGATTAGAGCCGGCGTGCTTCTTGCTCACAACATACTGACGATCTGATCCGATTTTCACGACACTTGTGGACATATACAGTAATGAATCTAAATCGGACAAGAAATATATTCAAGTCCGGAGAGAAATTCATTTACGACCTTCAGTAAGGCATGCCTGTCACTGCACTGATTGTCATGAAATTGACAGTTACTTGAAGGAATTTCATGAAGAGATTCTGTACCTACAGCGGACAAATTGTGTGGTGTAATGTAGAGTAGAAATTAATTCACACCCTCATTTAGTAACTGCCACTGTACTGATATTTATGAAACTCATTTTTGGTCGACGCCTTTTTGTAAGGAACTCCCTGCCGAATTTCATAAAAATCCGACAAGCGGTTTAGTCACTGATACTGCTGCTAATAGTGGATAACAGAAGGACGAACGGGGAGACGAACGCAAACTGCACATAATGCTTTCAATTTCTACTCCCTAAATATCGCCTAATAACATCTGACGAAGAGTGCGACCTAGAAGAGCCTTTCTTATTCAAATTCCTCCGAGCGACTGCTGCTTCCTGTCTCGGCTAAAATACTCGTTTCAGTACTTTCTTCTCAGATATAATTACTATATCGCTCATTTGCGACAACAGCGTCACAACTCAAAAATGTGTGATTTTTCAGGAAAGAATTTGAAGTGATATAATTTTCTATGAGTGCAACGACGACACAACTGCTCTCCAGCGGCGAGTGTTGCAAACTGGGCTATGACACTGCACCTGTTAAAAGTCCACCTGTAAACGTTTCTTTCTCTACCAATGACTCAAAAATGCCAAATTTTGAGTTGTGACACTCTTGTCGCAAATGAGCGATATGTCCTTCCCACACCGTCGGAGGCTAGCTTCCACGACCATACGAACAAATTTAACACTCCAATTCGGAGGATCGGTTCGCTGCGGACATTAAGAAATATTCAGTCTCCAATGCGAAGAATTTGGAAGAGGTACCTAGTCAGGGATATATGTCATATAAATGGCAAAAACTCTTTAATAAGGAGTTGCCATGATATACTTATGATTTACAAACTACAGTACTAACAGTTAATTATACAGTAACTCCACTCAGCAGACTCCATCTTTAAAGGCGAATAGTTGCTCAGCTAGCCAAGAAATTACTCACATTTCATGGAACCCGAAGTTTTATTGTTGTGGTCACAAGGGTCCGCCGCTGGTCCCTGTTCTGAGACAGATCAACTCAGTCCACCCATTGCGTACTATTTTAAAGACCCATTTCAATTTAGCTTCTCGCGTATGCGTTGGTCTTCAAAGTGGCCTCTGTCCTTCAGTTCTGCTTCCAAAACCATAAGCATTTTTCCCTCTCCCCTGCGCTCCACATTCCTCGCCCATCTTTCCTCGTTGATTTGATCACCCTGAAGTCTTTGGTAAAGTACACAATTCATGAACCTCCAGTACACAATTTTCTCAGGCCTCCTGTCCCTTCCTCTCTCCTAGGTCCAAACACTCTCCTCAATCCCGTCTACTCTGACACCGTCAGCGTTCTTCCCTTACTGTGAGACACACCACATTTCTCAGCCATGCAAAACGACAGGCAAATTGCAAACAACGTACTGTGGAAACTGTGGGCATTCAGGTAGGGCTTTACATTTTGTGCCAACGATGCTGTGTTCTGAAAAATGACGCCGTGTGTCTGGCAGTAGATGGTAGGCGTTTTCCCCATAATCTTGTTCCTGCCGTTGTGCAGGGCAGATCAGTCTTATTGCCTCTATTTGCAGCTATCCATTAAGCGTGAAAGCCATTTTCTCCATCCACTGTGCGAGGAAGCTCAAGCCACGGTGGCATCTTCTTGATGATCGGGTTTGGCCATGCGTGAGTTTTGTGTAATGGATTATTTTTGTCATAAACTAAGAAATATTACGAGGCCTTTTGAAGTACCTTGGTGTGGCCTTAGCCTGCAATTAATTTGTATTTCTATAGGTATTAAAACTTAAGTTCTGATCCCGGTGGCCGTGCGGTCAAAGGCGTGGGTCTGTGGCCGCTCATTTGCTGGGATTGCAGGTTCGAATCCCGCCACGGGCATGGATGCCTGTCTCTTGTGAGTGTTGTGTCTTATCAGGTGGTGGCCTCTGTTTTGGGCTGATCACTCTTCCAGAGGAGTCTTATCGAGTGTGGTGCGTCTGAGTGTGATCGTGAAGCCTCCACAATGAGGAGGGCTTGACAAACTAGGGGCTGTTGCGCCAAGGGGGAAAAAATTAAAGTACAAGTTCTTATTCTTACGAAACCCAAAAATACGAAACACCTATAGCAACCATTTTTAGTAACCATTTTATATTTTGTCAATTGCCAGCTCACAATTTTCGGCCATAAGAAGTAGACATTCTGCGGACCTGTACGCAGTACAGTTCACTACCATTTCTAATTCCAATACCACGAACAATAGGGATATTTATATAGACCGGGGGAAAGGTTGACAGGGAAAGATGGTCATTACAGTTTACTAATTACATCGTTCTGATCCCCGGGTAAGGCAAGCAGTAGCCCTGGACCGACCACACTCTCAGGTTTACTCCCCCTCCCTTGCCGTCAGCATCAGTCCATCAACATGCGGACCATGCTACAGTACTTGGACGTCGCGGCTGTTCTTGCAATGTCACGACACCACGTTTGTGAACGCCTCGCACACCCCAGCAGCTTTAGAATAATTCTAACCTCTAAGATCACATCAAGGCCATTTTAATTACAACTGAAATAGAACCCATCCTATTCCGTTCCACTGTCACCTAAATTAGCGAACATTCTTTTCCCAACTGTGAACTGTGGTTTGTTGGTCTTGTAACAAATATCATTATGCACATATGTTTACATACCGTGCCCTATGTGTGTGTGTGTGTGTATACATATAGAGTGTGTCTCACAGAGTGACTATCAGATTTTGCAAGAGTATTGCACAAGTTTTTTGAAGTAATAAAGACCGTATTCATTAACTTGACTCACGACCACTAAAAGAGACAAGCGCCAGTGTATTTTGGCACGATAGCACGACTGTATTGGGTATGTTTAGTCAAACAGTTCTATCTGACCGGCGCGATTTTCTTTCTTGCGCAGAAACGCCAGTCAAATGCATTTCACATTGAAGCACAAAGGAAATGGCGACGTGTTTCGGTGAGGGTCTTATGAGTGCAATGGACAGGGTGGGGTCGCTACAGCGGAACAGTGGCAACGCACTGCGAATGTTACAGTTCCAAATCGAAACCTACTTTATAACATACACTGAATTTTGCGACAGCGTGGATTGGTTTCTGCTGACGAGCAAATGCAGAACGAGAGCTACAGTGGTTTGACAGGGAAGGTGCCGCACTGGGCCCTATTCAGGGTCGCTCAACACGACAACTAGCTATTTCACAGGATGACTAGTTCAGATGTTGAGCAGTACCCAGTTGGAGGCTATAACTGCCTTCGTGTACTTATAGTATAACATAATAGTCATTATTAGGACTATTTAAAATGTTGAAAGGTCCCTCATTCTAGGCTTTGAATGGGATCATTTCCTTATTCGGTGAGGTATCTAGTTATCGTATGGAGACATCTGTTGAATGGTTTGTCATTATATGGCTTGACTAATATCGTTTCGATATTCCACGAAACAACCAGCTAAAGTGTTGTATGAGGCCTTATTCTAAGCATTAAGTGCGGTCCGTTCGTTTTCCTATAGAATACCTAATTAAGGCGTTGGATGGCTCATCATTGTACATTTGAATTGCCCATTTATGTCACCTCATGAAATAAATAAATACCAGGTAGCTCTTTCATGGAATGACGGATGTCGCACTGTAGCGGCGTCATTTAAATGAATAACGACACATCATGTCTGAGCATAAGCCACTGCTCTGATTAATATGATTTATGAAATTATCTCTGGGATGGATCAGCTGCTTGGGGGGAGGGATTTCGACAAGTACTAGAAAACATGATTATGAGTGACTATTATTAGGTGACAGCTTACATTTTTAGAATGGCCCAGTTATTATCTGTGTAAGTTACAGCAGCAGTTTCTTTTTGAATTTGGACATCGAGAAGTAGATGGGGGATACTAGTGAAATGAGTTTGAGAATACAAATTGGATTCTTCTTGTCCTTGTAAGAGCGTGGTGCACTCTAGGCCTCTATAAACGGCTAAGAATTTTTGACTAGCAGAGCGACTGCTACATTCAAGATTCATGTCTTCTGAGATGTTAGGTGTTTCGTTCGGTAAACAGTTTCTGGCGTTTCGAAGAACCTTAATGCATTATCTTCATGGTGAAGCAGTGCAAAAAGGGTGATTGACCCTGAACATGACAGCACTAATATCCTTCGAAACTTCAGGAATTATTTACCGGTCGATTCGGCGTAACATCTCAGAAGCCTTGAATCGTCAGAAACATCGCTGACATAACCTCAAATTCCGACTACTGCCTTAAAAAAATTGTGCTCCACAGAGCTTATCAGAAACGGTGTCGTAATTGCAAGAAATAAAGATAAGCTTGCACATTTTAATTCCCGTTTCTCTTAAAATATAGCAACAACATTGGTTAGGTGCTCTTTACTGTGCTGGTCTTCCAAGAACTTGCATATTTTCATACCTCCCGATTTAGCTGTTTTATGCAGTTATAAAATCTTAATGCATATTGCATGCTTCGCCCATCTTAACCTTCCTGGTTTAACCCCCCCTCCCCAATAATTTTTCTTAGAAGTATAAATTTTGAAGTTCGTAAGCATGTAATTTTCTCCAGCCTCTCGTAACTTACTTCAAAACAAGAAAGAGTGTTTTTCCACAGAACTAAACAAACAGGCGTATATAATCTCTGTTCGCGAATGAAGAGTTAAATAAAGTGGTACATATAGTTACCAGAGACCATCTGTGAGATAAATACACTGTAGCGTGTGCGGTAAACCCAGAAGAGAACATTGCAAGTGACATTGAGGAACGAGCATCATTCCGTTTGTTAGACCATCCACTTTGCGGTCACAGGGCAAAGTAATTACTGAATTATTAATTTCTCATCCATGCCAGCCCAGGACGTGGTTGGCTGGAGGGTCCAGTCATTATTTCTCGGCAACCGTGCAATGGGCGAGAGGCTGGAGTGGTGTGAGTGTGCAAGACGAGAAAATATTCTGCTTCAGCACGAAGCCAAGACGAACGTGCTATTTTTACCCATTATTGGGCTTGTAACCACACTCCAAACCTTTAATAACGACTGCAGCAATGCTGTAGTATACACAAGCACTGAAAGCAGTATTCGATTAATTTCAGTAAATGAAGTTATCGAACTTAATTCTCCTTCTGTTACTGCTGATGCTGTATCGAATTAGACTCAAGCTTCTTCCGACTTCATCGTCACCGCTTACATGTTTTGTTTGTTTCTAGGTTCTTTGTGTCGTACCGAAGAATAAGAAGTGGGAGTCTGTTACTGCCCATTCCTTTCAGCTAGACCAACCAATCTTCCCTGCACTCTGTTATGCTTCCGTTTACATTATTTAGTACGTCCCAACCTACTTGATATTAGTGCTGTCAACTACGTAACATGACTTTTCGCTGCTTGAACTTTCCTAACATTGCAGTGTCTCTTTGCCTAACATTTTCGTATGTGGGCCCGTTGTCCGAACAGCATGACGAGTCCTCAGAATGATAGAGTAGGTGGCTACCAGGTGTTGAAGGTAGCTGTGATTATGTGCAAAAGCAGTTCCGTACAGCCGACAAGGTCTACCGTATCCCTTTCTTATCCCAGCCAGTTTTACTCATACAGTAGAACATATCGTACAGGAAACCGCCTCGTACTTGGAAGGATTCCTTGATAAGGACTGTTGTGAGCTGCTGTGAACACGAAATGGACCATCGCGTTCAATAAAACCGGGAAACTGCCTGAAGAGATGACCGATCATTAGCTTATTGAGAAGGACCCTGCTAGAAGCTCGTTAATTAGCCAGCCTATGTTTAGTTTACGCCGGTCCTCGAGGACGCGCCGTCTAAGGTATAGGTCTGCGGCCTCTCGTCTCCTAAGATGGTGGGTTCGAATCCCACCGGAGGCATGGATGTTTTCAGGTAGAGGACTCTACCACGAGCTGATCACTCGTACAGAGGACTTCTACCGGCTGTAGTGCGACGTTGTGTGTGATCTAGAAACCTCAAGAACGAGGACGCGATGGCCCCCGTTGGGCCGCAGAGCCACAACGAAAAAAGGAGTTTAGTTTACAATTACAACATTATCCTTAATAATATCACTCTAGTGAGTAATAATGAAGAGTACGAATTGGGACACCTTCAAGTATACAATTTTCGCTCGCCCCTGTTTGTTGTTGACTAGTACGTACCAACACTCTCCTCACAGCCACTCAGATATCAAATTAGGAAAACAACTTTTGTCATAAGTGTGAAACAACTCCCCCAACGGCGATGGTTAACTGAAGTGTTATGCTGATTATTGTGCTGTCTGGATATGCTGTCGTTATTGTCCAAGGGTGCACAAATCCAGGGCGACTACATTTTATAGGATGGCGCCTAAGCGCCTAATATGTGTGGGCCCTCAGTATCGAGCCTGCTTCATGTAAACATTCTGGCGCCTAGAATTTTGAAGTAGCTCCTGGATTTTTGAAAATTTGTGAAACCCTGCTATTGATTAGGGCATCGTCAATGATTTCTGTCAAATGATGATGGTTAAGTAGTATTGGCAATGAAGCGACGCACATCGGTGATAATGATATTTCATTCCCATGTTCCGTGGAGTTAATTCCACTACAACTGGACCCTCTGTTGCTTTCTTCTCTACCTAGACAGCATTGCTGCGAGACACATCTTCTTTCCTTCCTGATGCACTTTCTCTCAATAAAGTTCTTTTCCTGCCTGACCCCCAATTAGATAACGAGCTGTCTCTGTGCACATGAGAGGTCAGGCTGGTGAGGAAAACAGAGAGGAAGAAAAGAAACAGAGGACTGAGTGGCCGGGGGAAATAAAAAGAGGATCGTGTGTCTACGCTTGCTCGTGTTCGCACACAGCGGACTTATAAGATATCGCGTTCGAATATCGACCAGCTTACCGACTATCCTCACACACACACACACACTGCGCGGTTTCCTGAGTTTTCCCAGGCGAATGTCTGAGATAAGCCACGGACACTTCCTTTCACAAGAATTGCGTTCCGATCTGCAACATATAACTATGTATAAGGAAGAAAATAGGAATCATAACAAACCATCAATCAAAACTACATTTATATCAGTTTATTGCTTGCTGCATGTTTTGGCTTCTGTGTAAAGCCATCATCACAACGGCATGTCATTCGTAAAGGTATGTATAGATGATAAGCGTACCGATCAGTAGGCTTACACAGACGTAAGTGGCACAAGTACCTACTTACCTACTGTGTGTCAGTCGACGTGTGTTTGTGGGCAAGACGTCTTAGAGCCTTTTTCAGTGTCCTCCCTCCCAGCTATGACAACGCTCCGAGCTAACTGCAAGAACGGGCGAGTAACCAGCTATTATATCACAAGTGGTTCTCCTTCGAGTAATGTTATCCGCAACATCGAACCATCGAAGCGTTGTCAACTTCCTTCTACCTCCCTGCTATCAAGCAGCTGTCGGCTCCATATATACTGCATGGAATACAGGCCTATATCCAAGTAGGAGACAGACGTCACATGCACACCATCACATAATTTAATACCACCCCAAGTGTGCATTTAGATTTTCTTCTCATCTTTCATAATACGGATTGTAAAACTTGGTCCAGACAATACGATTTCACAGCATCCAACTAGTTTTATTCAGTGTCGTTAAAATGGGGCATTCCTTCATGCCCTAAGGCAGTCGAATTGTGCAACAGCTGAGGCACACTTTGGGACCCGAGAATTATATAAACTTTATCGCAAACCTACTACTGCAGTGAATGTAGATGCAACAGTTAGCCACGTCACGGTCTTGTGATCAAGAGCACTGCAGCTCAACGCGCTACGTTTTTGGACAAGGATGTCCTTCTTGAGGTTATCACACTTCCCCAAGTAACTCGCTGTTCCCGCTCACCCAACCACAACACTCCAACCGACGGACCTACATACACCAAATACCTCTGCAAGGACAAAGTTGGAGCCGAAGGTAATCTGGATCCTCCCATCCAAGTGCGTGGTGATCCAGGCGAAGGTAACTACAAATTATGAGCGCATATTAACAGAACGGCGTGGAATAAAAGGGACGTCGCGGGGCCCTGTCGTCGCCTGTCTTCACTAATCTCTGTTGAATGAAGACCGACGGGCACTATGAAGATTGTAGGCGGAGATTACTTTGTCCACTGCGTCACAAACAGGGCAGAGAAGAAAGATAGTAAGTCAGAAGTAGTGGTGTGTGGGGGGAAGCGTTTTCTCCCGAGGGAACGAGGCGGGACACCTTGCGACACGCCCCTTTAGCATCAGCATCCCTCCTACAACCCCCTCGATTGCTTTCAGAACACGACTGACACCAGACTGGTCCCACAAGAGCCAGCTCCATCTCTCCAGAAAACATTCACTATACAATTCGTTTCCATCAAGACGTTGTGCAAAAGAAGAGGGCCAGGGATTGAGGAGGGGGTAGATAAGAAAGATAAAAAATAAAAAGAGGGAAAGAGATGGTTGTAAGATAGAAACACGAAAAATCTCGCGGAAAATAAATGACCGTCCTGTACAGGGCCTCTTTCTCGACTCGACGCCAAGACGCGCATATGAAATTCAATTCGCTGCCTGTGCGATTTCTCTTCAACTGGTAAAAGGGATGACCTGCCAGCCCAGCAGCCCGGATGGGGGAGGGAAAGCAGTGGCGGTACTTCGGTCAGTCGTGTCAGACACACCGGGCCAAGGTTCTGTGTTGGTCACAAGGAATGGGTCTTTGATTTACATCTGCAGAGGTGTGTGTGTGTGTGTGTTTCTTTATACAAACACAGTATCGTATGCGAGCCTATCCATGTGCAGGGTGCTAAAATAAATATAGAAAAAGGAAAGCTAGAAAAGGAAAGAACTGGAAGTAAAAGAAATGTATGAACAACGAAAAATCAAAGAGAAAACAGAGGTACAAAATAAACTTAAAAGGACAGGACAATAATTAAGGGAAAGCAACAGAGAAGGGCACACGTAGAGATAAGAAAAAGAAAGACAGTAAAGGAAGAAGAACAAAGGGAGAAAGTCACAGAGAAGAATATAAGTATAGGAAATAAACGACGGAAATAAAGAGATACAGACACCAAAAATGGAAGACAGAGAAAATTGGAAGCAAACGAGGGACAAGAAGGGGGAAGGGTGAGGGGGAGATGAAAAGGGATTTAGCCTATGTCTACAGGATATTGAGCCTATGTCTACAGGATATTGAGCCTATGTCTACAGGATATTGAGCATATGCCTACAGGATATTGAGCCTATGTCTACAGGATATTGAGTCTATGTCTACATGATATTGAGCCTATGTCTACAGGATATTGAGCCTATTGAGTCTATGTCTACAGGATATTGAGCCTATGTCTACAGTATACCTAGGCCGAACGGCCTCATTATAGCAACTAGTCCCGTGTCCGTCACAAAGGCTGCCCCAGTTTCACGCGCTGCTCCACCGTCTCTCTTGTCTTCTTATAGCAAACTAAGCGTTAATTTCACCCATCACAGTGCTGCCATTTCGTTTGTATATATTGTTTTATGTTTTCAAGGATCAACTGTAAAAACAGTTGCTATGGAAACCATGGTGTAAGGGCGCGTACCTCACGGCGAATACACAACCCGGTAACAATGGTTACCATAGCACCCAGACTGCGATTGGGTCACACAAGGGTATTATATAGGGATGATTATTAGACCACGTTAGGTCATGGAGCGAGTGAATGTGCAATGGGAAGTGATAACTACTGTTCGAGACATGTGAATGAGGCAGCGAGCTGAGTGGTTAGTATTTGTCCTGCTGGAAAGGAAACTGATACATCGCTCAGAATTCTGTCAACGTATCAGATGTAAAGTTTTGAGTAACAGCAAACACTTCACTACGAATTAGTAGCCTAGCATTATTTATATCCGTATGTTATGGGCCCAGTGACGTAGTTATGACAGCGTTCTGGTTGTTGTTCTTAGTTTCTATAAGGTAGAGGGCGGTGCTTCTTTTCATATCTTTCGGAATTTATACCTCATCGCCACCGTCAAAATCTACAGTTGACACACACACAGGCCTAAGCTGTGCAGTTGGTAAGGTGTCATTAAATGAATAACAGTAGCCTACGCATTTTGACACCAATTAATAATCACGTAAAGTTAGGAGCACTTTGTGCCTAACTATTGTTGTGCTGTGGAGGCATCATGTGTGCGATCCGCAGTTCGTGTTTACACGTGTCTCCCCTATCGGTTACACGTGTAAATGATGCAGAGTTCCGCATTTCAGTACAATGTCTCTTATTGAATCTGAAAGTCATTACAAAAACTTTTCCTTGGACCCTCTCATCACACGGTTCAACCCATTCAAATACAAACTATTTCTCTTTACCCATTACATCATTAACAGTATCTGCACCTAGCTACTTCCCAAAGTAACGTCTGCCACGCGAATTTACAACAAAAGTTTGACACGCTCTTGTTCCTACCAATGTCCCCTCGGAGTACAGTCCTTTACGGAAAGCTAAATTTGCCTCATTTCTCGCTCCTACCCCTGTCTCCGTGGAGCATAATCCTTTACGAAGGGCTACAATTTTATAATTTCTTGCTCCTCCAACTGTCTGCAAGGAGCAGAGTCCTTTACGTAGAGTTAACAGTCTCTGCTGCTCAGTTAGTCAACGGAACCCCAGAGTTTCTTTGCGGATTGTATGAGCTGGCTATGGCATTATGTCGTGAGTCAGACGAATGAAGTCCCCAATTTCACGTCAATATCTTTAACATCAGTCTCAATACTGGCCTCCCATCTGTGCCGATGCCTCCCAGGTGGCCTATTAACATTCGGATTTTGCGACTGCTGAAGTGTCTTATGTACTCCTCACTTCTGTCATGCTTGCTGCACGCTACATTATCTCTGATCTGCTCGCACTTAAGGCACACAATACGAATTAATATAATAAATCAATACTGCGGTAATTATAATAAACTGCTCTTTGATTTAAAATGAAAGAGAAAACAAATAGATAAAATTCTGAAAGTGACAGTTGTGTCAGCTCTTCATTGAACACAAGGACAGAGGCTCTTACCAAACACATCGTCAATAGCTGTGATTTTTAGCCTACATCCCATTCTTAGGGAGGAGAAATAAGCAGGCTTGTGAGATGGCCATGGTGTCTATGTGTCTTCCATTTACAACGTCTGATCAAACTGATCGATTTTTACGAAGGTGTTACGGACATTACACAAATAGAGGCCAAACCGAAACCAGTGTTCTCAGTAAATACAATCTGGCAGGCAAGCGAAATTGTAAACTGGAAAGAAAACACGGTGGGTTGTGTGCAGGATGACCCGACATGGTCACCCTTGCTAGAACACGGAGGACACCCAACAGCCAATTTTTATCTTTTAGAAAAACCAAACGCTCCAGTGCCGGTGTGTTATTTATCGACGCTCTCGCTTACCGAGATTACTTACCGTCGGTGATGGATGAATGAATATGGCCGACTGGTGAAATGATACTGAGAGAAGGAAGGCCGAAATGCACAGAGAGAAACCTGTCTTAGCGCTACTTAGTTCACCACAAATCACACTGGGCGGCCGGGGATCAAATCCGGGTCTCTGCAGGGAGAGGATTGCGACTAACCGCCTTTGATCGCTAAAATTTATCACCGTTGCTAGAACTCGGGGGAAAACACAGACTTTTGAGCACATATGTTCTTGCACGAGCACTTCAGTAACGAATAACAAAAAATGTACGTGTGTAGTTACACTGGGGAAACCCAAAAACACTTCCATTCGACAGACCGGTGTCAGGGCTGGGTTGAGTATTCAATCGCCGTTTTTCGCAGTTACACAAATCTAATACTTTTATGATCTTACTCAGTGCCTCCAGGCAAACGCCGGGGCAGTTAGCCACAGTCATGTCCATGTTGAGATTTTAACAAGAGGCACCGCCGATAAGACTTCTATGAACTGTATAACTAATTGCTACTTATAAACTGAAGCTTCAACACCGAGGCTAGTTCCTGAGCACGGTCTTTACCCAATTCTGTCCACTTATTGCCAGCAAAACCGCTAGTTCCTGACCACGGCCCTTACCCAATTCTGTCCACTTATTGCCATCAAAACCGCTAGTTCCTGAGCACGGGCCTTACCCAATTCTGTCCACGTATTGCCACCAAACCGCTAGTTCCTGAGCACGGCCCTTACCCAATTATGTCCACTTATTGCCAGCAAAACCACTAGTTCCTGAGAACGGCCCTTACCTAATTCTGTCCACTTATTGCCATCAACACCGCTAGTTCCTGAGCACGGTCCTTACCCAATTCTGTCCACTTATTGCCACCAAACCGCTAGTTCCTGAGCACGGTCCTTACCCAATTCTGTCCACTTATTGCCACCAAACCGCTAGTTCCT
>Ga0131853_10016178_pt1 | contig 13625 bp, 13 predicted proteins | sample TergutLab28metaG_FD_92764 | JGI IMG/M metagenome (GOLD analysis project Ga0131853, IMG submission 92764) | Labiotermes labralis P1 segment gut microbial communities from Petit-Saut dam, French Guiana - Lab288 P1 (version 2) (version 2) | ecosystem: Host-associated > Arthropoda: Insects >... | reverse complement strand
TATCCATCATCAGGAGCTTGCGACTGTTCTGTTGAATTACCACATTGGTCGTATTGTTCTTGGTTCGATGTGTGTTGGAGATTCGGTGTGGTTGGGTTGGAGTGGTATCCGTGTTGCAGGCTGAAGCACAACTGTGCTTCAGCCTGCAACACGGATACCACTCTAACACACATCGAACCAAGAACAATACGACCAATGTGGTAATTCAACAGAACAGTCGCAAGCTCCTGATGATGGATATATTAATGTCCGAAACATGTTGAGCACATAACAAGTGAAATAAAACAGCCAGTGACATCAAGTTGGTCTTTTATTCTTCAACTAAGAGTAGTTGTGTTGGAGAATTGTGTTTTTAAGCGGTTGTAGTAATCTCCATTTATGTTCACCATGTACGAGTATATGTCAATGCCTTGTGTATGTGCGTATAGTCAGGTGAAGAGCAGGGACATTTTAACGACGCTAAGGCCAGGCATCCTCTTTTTCGGCTTTTGGAGCCATATTCAGGCTGAACTTAGAGGGCCTCCTAAGTTCAGCCTGAAGACGGCTGTAAATAGCCGAAACACGCAGCTGAAAGCTGTAAATTCGTAAGGTATTTAGTAAAAAAAAGTTGGGTTAGACCATACTGGATTATATTATTTAATTAATAGTGTGTTAATGAAGTTTTGGATCACATTTCTTCTTTTTGCCAACTGTATTGTCAGGCTGCCTTTCAAGAGGTGAGCTGACTTTTTTTTTTTTATTTTCTAACTGCCTCTTCTGAATATCGCTCTTCATTTGTTGACACTCCTGCTTCCCATTCGGGGGCACATGGGCCCGGAGATTGGCTTTAGTGCCAGAGTTTTTTTTCGTGGTATTTCTACGTGCAAATGCTGATGGCACGTGGGCTGAACTGATATCTCAGGACGGGGATGAGTGGCGGGCTGTTGTGAACACGGTAATGAACATTTGGGTTTTATACAATGCGAGAAAATTTGACTAGCTGAGGAACTGTAAGATTCTCCATGAATAATGTGTTCCGTGGAATGGAAATGCCTTGATGTCGTCGTCCTCCCACACGATGTTTTTTATTGCAAAGGAAGTGTACATAATGGTGTTGGAATGGCGTGTGCGTTTGTTACAGGAATAGACGGTACGTGCCAGGTTGAGAGGTAAACGAAAAGATCGGGAGGCTGTTGTTCTGAAATGTGGCTGCATCGCATTGCAAGCTGAAAGTCGGGAGGGGTTCGAGTTTGCTTTGAGATTTCAAAACGCTCTCAGAGTGCATCATACCTAAATGCGTTTATTCTGTAGCAAAGTAGTATTTAGAATGTAGGTGGTATCATTTATCGCGTTCATGCGATCGTGAGTGATTGTGCTACAACGCAATGTTGACTGACGATATTATGTAGCTTCGGTGGTACTGGATGGATTATGGATGATACAGAGAAGCGGAATTTGCAGGCAAATTGTCGATTGAAGTTTCTCCCTACGAACCCCAAATATAAACTATCTGGAACTGAGGAGTGGCAGTGTTTGTGATGGAGATCTTCCTGAGTGAGCGGTGGGCAGATTAGTGGTTAATGTGCGAATAAAATTTCCAAAGCTTGGAGAAGATCTGATCTGCGTAACTAGGAATGGGTGGACGTCGGAGTCGATGGTGTCAGAGGGTTAGGCGTGAATTTGCAGGCGAGAAATACTCAGTGTTTGGTGAATGCGCATTGTGCGGAATTTGTTCATATTTGGCACAAGAACTGAAAATAAAATTCCCATTCATGGTCACAGTATGTGTGTCTGGTTTCTAGGATGGCTTTGTGGCAGATTGCTTTATGCGCTTTCCTCCAGGCGTTTGCAGGCGATGGACAATTACCTCATGCAGTTCATTTCCCATAATTTGTTAACCTGTATTCATACTCATACATCCCAAAACGTTTTTAACCCAAAAGTTTACGAAAATTATTAAGGGAAAGTAGGACCAGAATGTTGTCCTGCATGTGACCCGTCCGTCCGATGTAGGCTCGGACATGCGAACATTTTGATGTAGTGGCCAACGCTCCTGCTTTATATGCTGAGAGTCCAGGGTTCGAATCTTCGTTGGGAAACTGTTGGCATTTTCCGCGTTTGTGCTGTTTGCACATAGACTGTGACCACTGCTGCTCGTAAACTTACCAACCCACTATATACACGATAGCGTCAAGTTACTTGACACGGCCTTGCAGTTAAACATCGAATGTCAAAGTTTGATATTTTGCTGACCGTGCATTTCGGTATAATCTTAGTAATTAACCAACTTAATGCACAAAATCTTGTTTTATAATGAGTTTATTATATGCCCCTACGTGTTTCGAGCACAATGTGCTCATTGTCAGGAGGTCAAAATTGTATTATACAGCATCTGGTATCATCACACCTGTAGGTGGCTGTTCGGTGAACGGGTTGAGAGAGAGAATCGAATGTCAAGTGACTTCTGCATCATTGCGCCACTCTGTGCAGTAACTCTGTCAACTGCTGTTGCGTGCTGTATGCTAGACGCGTTTGGTGGCGTCGTTTAAGTAGACCTGAGCTGTATAGGTAATTTTACAACGTTTGAATGTACAATACTTGCGGTAGAGGGACGTTCAGTGTGGGAGCCTTCTGGGTATCACACTGTATCAAAATGTCAAACTTTCCCGGCGTTTTGGTGGAAGTTTCTGTTTCCTTCAGAATCTAATTGCACTTTTCTCTCCCCCGGTTTCCATAAGACTACATGGAGTCAGTGGCCCTTACCTTGGCTGTTTTATAAGGGCATCTTGGCATGTGTCTTCATAAAGCAGCATATTTCATGATTTCTGGTACCTGTCGGTTCATTTATGTGGTGCATGCCAAGGACATCTTGGCCCTTGCATGCCCACCAGTTTCTTTTGCTTTGATCTCAGAACCAGTCCTGATCATTCCTTTCTTATATCCGTAACACTTCCTCCGCATTTTACACACTTCTGCCTGGAATATGGAGATACGAAGTTTCTCCGAAACTTGGATACTTATCTCCATGTAACCGTCCGCTTTAAGTTGTTCAACTCTCAGTTACAATAATTCGTACACTCGTCGGTAAGCAAGAACCCATCCCAAGGAATTTACGGAGGGACAGGAGCCGCTGTGGTTGATCGTTGTTAGTAATTATATGCTATTAAACTCTCCTCATTTACTGAGATCTTACCCACAAACATGTAAACTTAAGAATGACCAAGACACAAGTGCCGTTACAGTATCTTCACAACTCTGTTCCCTACCTCTTTCTTCTGTGAATTTGATTACCTGCTCTGGCCTGTCTCTCCCTTTTCTCAATAAGACAGGTATGTTCAGGTAAGCCCATCTAAAAATATAATTTTAACTAGGAACGCCTGTATACCGCTACGTACCGCTATCACAAGAAAGAGAATTCAAGCCCTTTATGGAAATGAGGTGTGCTGGACCTCTACCCCTTTTAGTAACCTGCTAGCAATTAGAGGTTTGAACTACTAAACCCCTCCGCGCATTCCAAAACTTGAGTACAGATATTCCCTTCCCTTTTCAATTCAAACTGGCTGATGACCGGACGAGCAATTTATCTTCTTATCTTCTTGATGCACAGTCCGAGACTTGAACTACGAACTCTGGCCGGTTATATCCAGTTCCACGCGGCTTTACTTTCAACAGTTACTGTACGCAAACTATGCATGGATGCATAGTACGTCTAGCCGTGCGGGAAAGTTTGCTGAGGTATTCTAAGCGAAGGAGGTCCACCTGGCCTTCGTACTGCTTGTGTCTGTCAAGTTCTCGCCTGATGTACAGCCATTTTGTAAGTGTCGGCACCTTACTGTTTCCGCTGCGCTTATAACGTATTGTTCTCGAAACGGGGTGGACTAGGGGCGGTCATTCGGCTTGTTAAGGTCGTCTGCTTGTTCTAAAAGTCGGTCGGCCTCGCATATCATCGTTTATTAACTGGAGAGCGTGAGGTTGCCAGCAGACTTTCGTACTGGACACGACAGATACTGGACGGCATTTTATCGTGATGGTTTAAAACAGCGGGATTAGAATTTTAATTGTATATTCCGACGTGCAGTGTGTACTGAAATCCCCGGTTTTGTATATAGCATCTCCGTGGGTGAAATTACGTTACAGAATGATGGTCATTTTACTGCAAGACTGCTTGGATGTGGTGTAAGTTGGACGCTGTAAATGTTCTTGACCTGTGCAAGCTTTTGGTTAAAAGTGGCAAAACGGGCGATTGTGTGATACACCTAAAAAATGGACGGGCAATAAATCTGCGACTTAAATTATTTTTGAATGTGGGAAGTCATAACTCGTTGGCACATTCTGTTTGGATTTTGTGAATGATATGTCAGTTTTATAAGATCGAAGCTTGATTTTCGAAATGCAGCCTTTCTTCCCACCAAACTGCGAAAAGAGACACATGTCTACTTCAAAAGATCGCTCGGGAAATTAGTCAGCTTTCGAAATTTGATTTTGATGTAAGGTACTCGTGATTCATAGATCTTACGCGTTCCTAGCATTCATTTCTTACCTCTCTCTCAGGCTGTACCATCGAAATACGGTAGACGATATAGTGTCGTTAAACGTTTCAGTCAGACCCTTCGTACAACGTCACAGAAAGTCATATACGATTATACAGAGTGCTTGTTTTATCTGACAACTATCGTTTTTCACTTCCCACCGCTACTCCGCAGCGAGTGTGGGCGGTCGGGGTAAGTTACAATAATACGATAAACAGGCAGGCGCGAAGTGACAATGGATAATTGTGAGGTAATTTAATGACCCGATGTAATTTTGCCCTTTATTTTGTAGAAATACAACTAATGGGAGAAGTGGGTACGTGTTAATGGATGCAGCAGGTTTTTCTGAGACGTTGGTGCATTTGAACCAGACTGCATATTGTCACTTCCCATAAAACAATTATATTGATGCCAATGTTGTGATTACCTTAAATCTCACTTCCTGAAGATTAATTTGGAATAGAGACTGTAGAGTAAGAGCAACTTGTACGTCTGGAAGGTATTAATGTTGTTTCAATTAGTAAAGAAATTACTATGAAACTGTGCATAATATGCAGTGACACAAGTAAAAGTGGGACTTGTTTGTTTCCCTCCACAGACGGGAATAACATGCAATGCAGCTGGAATTTTTTAATCGAATACAAATCAAATACTATGCTAGATGCTACATTTTTGGGCAGTTTGATGTATGTTTGTCTGTGCATCATTGTATAAACATAGAGAAGAAAACCAACTAGAAGCTACTGAATGCCTTATTGCACTTATAATCTGCTCAACATGTTTTCAGGCACTTATGTGCCCATCATCAGGAACACGAGGCTATACTCCTGATGATGGGCACGTAAGTGCCCGAAAACATGTTGAGCAGGTTATAAGTGCAATAAAGCATTCATTAGTGTCTAGTTGGTATTCTTCTCTGTGCTTGTTGTGCAATGTTTGGAGTTTAAACTGAAGTTGTGGTTCCTGTTTTGTTGATAGGTGGTCACTTTTGGTATGTTTGGCTGACAAAGAAAGTGATTTTGCAATTTACTGTTTTATTTGCAGTCTTGCTGTTATAAGATCCCTGTAACTGATGATACAGGGTCTGTCACTTCAAAATGATAAGGGATTTATAGAGTGATATGTAACTGTGTAAAGTTCAGAGCTGCTGCAGAAGAGCAGGCAGGCAATGGAAAGGCCAGTATGTAGCCTGAAGCAGCTAACAGCACCATCAACACGTTTTGCTTCATGTGATGGACATGAAGTCCTCCACTGGAGTCGTCGAGCATCCTTCCGTCTCCTGCAGGTTACCCTGCTGTATCTGACTCTTACATGGATTGCATGGGCATTCCCTCCACTTTATGACCGGTGAGGCCTGCCTCTGCTGTCTATGGTTGTTTCTGAGTTGTAATCTTCATAACGCTGCACATCCCTGATTAAGTTATTACTTCATTAATTGGATATTACTCTCCATCTTAATTAATTTTATTTACAGTTGAGGGTTGTAAATTGAATTCAGTTAAGTTGTGAAAAGGTAAATGGGGCAAGCTGATTTTTAGGAAGGCAAATGTTTAATTGTTATTTCCATTCATTGTGTGGGTGGAACCACTAATGTAAGTGAACAAAAATTTAAATATATCAAGTGGAAGCATTTGCTTAGTGTGAGATGTATGAGTAAATTGAATCTATTAATGGTTCCGAGATTGGAGGTTCTCACAGCAGTGCTGCTGAAGACTGGAGTCTTCTTGGATATTACACTTTGTTGTTGGTAAATAGTTTGCAGTGTTCCGAAGACCCAACATGCCTTTGAAATATCTGGGCTAACAATAAGTGTTACAGCTCAGACGACATGAAGCTACTCCTTTGCTCTGTCATTGACGGTACCAGTGATGATTATGATGATGATGATGGTGATGATGACGACGACGGTGGTGGTTTATGAAGTATTACAGTTTAGGAAAACACCAAGCATTGCCTGGTTTTCAACATATCAGAATTTCTGTGAAGAACCCCAAGAAATGCACATTTATAACAGCTGATCTGGGATAACAAACTACATATAATTTATACAAATATCAGGAACTGGGACATGACAGTGGTTGATTATGGTACTGAATTGGCTTAGCCATATGAACTCCTAAAGGTAAAGCTTTCTCTGAACCTAATTAAGCTCCATATCACAAAGACATACTTTTTTAACCTTGACACTGCCTAGTGGTGACCGGTCACCTTCACGTTCTGGTTGCTTTAGCTCTGGCGTAAGAGCCCTCAGTACCAATCATAGAGCTGGTGTAGATTCTTAAGAGAAGTGAAAAATTTCTATGGCCTCATGGGAAGTGACTGATTCACAATTCCTCGTGCCTCCATTCATGACCCTGTCACCAAACCAACTGAGCTGTCTTGGCCCTACATTTACTCCTTTATGTATGAAATCCATTTGATTTTTCATTTATTTACAGGAAGTAAGAAATAATAATAATAAAAAAATTCAGGTATCATGTACAGGTGATTTTTAAATTTTACAGACAATAATTGCTAGTTAATTTACTACTAATTTATGATAGAGTTATGAATCTTATTTTGAACATAACAAAAAATTTATAAAAGATTATGTTTATCTGAGATATGATGGGCTGTAGCCTGTTAAAAGGAATCTTCTGTCTTCATCTTCTACCCTGAAGGTGGATGCCCTAGTGTCCTCTGAAATGTCTGTGTACTGAACCACATGAGCTTGTATTCTGGAAGATTTTGATACTCACTGTTGTGAGAACCTCATCTCTCACATGTTTTATGAAGGGACTTTGGTGGTTTTTTTTCCCAGGAAACATAAAGGGTGTTTATTGCCTAATGTGTATGCACAATGTATATGTATGTGTGTGTGTGTGGGCACACACGCATGCACATATGTGTGTCTTTGTGTGTAGTGGATAAATGTATTTTTACATTATTTATTTGAGAATCAAATGAAATTTTTGTACGTGCATAAATAACCATGATCTGTAATATATGCGATCATGTGGATGTCAAACATTTGGTCTGTTTTCAGGCTTTTTGAGGCAGGTCAAGGCGTTGTCTTCACTCTAGTAGATACGGTCTCAGCTGAACTTCAAGACCAGGTTTCATCTGTGTCACATCACCATACAGAAGGCCTGTTGATGGAAAACAGAAATAGTAGTCTTGGAACAGTGACTTCACCAGTTGAAACACAGATTGTAAGACCACAAATATCTGATGATGAGTCACTTCCACATAATGAAGAAACATCAACGAATCTTTCTATTTTGGAAGATGCTGTTGATGATAGAATCTTTAAAGAAAAGGATCGACAATACATAGTTCGTGCTGAGCCAAAAGTAATAGAAGTAAAGTCACAGGTTCATGTAGAGAAGCCAGAAGATATGCTGGTGGAGACAGATGGTGCGCTTGTTCCTGATTTGGCTGCAGCCACAAACGACAGTGGGAATGTTGCAGAGGCTGGCAAAGGTGATGGCGTAAAAGTGGCCAGCACTGATGGCTCTGAACAGGCATCAGCCTCAGAGGATATCCCATCATTCAGTGAGTGGGCACAAAAACAGCTAGCAGAAGCTGAGAAGAAAAAAGGTGAGTGTTTGTACTTTTCTGATTTTTGGTGCATTAAATCATTAACGTGTTTAAAGTGAGTTTGGTGTAACCATTAACTAAATTAGGTAGGATGCATGGGTGAATTAACTAACTACATACAGCAAAGTCCCTGTTCAGAAGCTAGTAGTTGCTCATCTAGTTAAGAAATTCCGCATATTTTGTAGCAAACAGACATTCATAACCTGTTTTTCACATTTATATTATGCTGTTGTCCTGTAACATAATTACCAGATCACAGCCCTCTCTTTTATTTATTATTTACTTATTTATTTATTTATTTACACATTATGAATGAACCTACCCTCCAGTCCTATTTTTAATGATCCATTTTAATATTATCCCACCATTATGGGCTTAAATTTTTGAAGTGGAGTTTTCCCTTGAACATCCCAATAAATCTGGCAAGGCATGCAAGACATAAAATGCTTCATCTTGGAGGTTGCTCCAGCCTTCTGTCTTTTAGGTCCCCATATCCTTCTTGCACTGTGTTTTTTAAAGTCTTCAGTCTGTGTTCATCCCTTAGTGTAAGAGATCAAGTTTAACATCCAAGGATGTGTCACATTTTCAGTATTCTTTGCCAGTGGCTGAGTTGTCTGTCAGATAATTGTAAAGATAATGTGTGACACAACATTTAAGGCTGTTCTCCTGATTTAGTACAGCATCTGTGTTTGATATAAGAACTTAAGTATTCTGGAAGTAGGTCCTTTTGCCAATTTTAAGAGGTTAGGGTGTGAAGAAGCTCTTACAGTGTGTATATGCCACCTGAAGACAGACACAGAACCTATTGCCAAACTGTGCCTTTGTATGAGAAATGAAGGGCAGTGAACAACACCCATAATAATAGCCTTGAATTTTATTCATTAGTATTTTTATGTGCTGTTGGGAAGAATTGTATCAGTAATTCAGTCTCTTACAGTAGTTTGCTAATTTTTGTAGCACTTGACAGGTCATGTAGCTACTATGTCAAGCTCAGCAGAAGCTCTTTAGGTTAATATTAAAGAAAAATGATCAGACCAGCCTACTTCCAAACCTAAAACAAGTGCCCTATGAGTGGGCTTTTTCTGTATGATTAGCAAGCCGATAGGAAAAGACAGCAGTATTGGTTAGATGCATTAGTGTTTTTGTACATACATTATAGCCCTTGAGGGACACTATAAAAGCACTGTTCGTATAAATATGCACACAGCGAAATTGAAAGATTCAGCAGCTTGATAGAATGAACAGTGTTGCTACCTCAATGTAACTTTTTACTGTAAAAGTTTGTAGCTCCAGTACCAACCTAACACTAGTTTTGTCTGTGCTGCCTTGTATTGCCAGAGTATTTTTGGCTGTAATTGCTACCTAGCATACATATGAGTATTTTTGACAGTAAGAATGACCTGCTGAATAGGGGCAGAATAACAACAGAATTTAAGTTTATAGGCTTCATATATATATATATATATTAAAGATGTGATGCAAATCTATAAATTTTTCTGAAGCAGATCATTGTTCTTATAGCCACTAGTTGATGAGTAAGTGGAGTGAAACTGCATTTGCAGAATTTCTGTGTATGTCCCTTGACAACACAATTCATGCAGAATGTGCACAGAAACTGACGTTCATCCATTTGAATGATCTTAATGTTTGAGTTGCATAACATCTGATTTATTTTAAGAAAGGCTTGTTGTGCAGGGTAAAGTGTGGGCATATTCTAAACAAGTGTGCACCAGCATGCAGTATCCTTTATTAAAAATGGCTATCAAAGGTTTCAGTAAACAGTCAGACCCAGATATAGCAGCCCTGATCATACGCCACAAATTGTAATGAACAGACGGTGGCATTGTATTTTTCTTTGCTGTTTTGTCATGTTATGGTCAGCAGTCCAGAACTCCACAGCTCCACCTACAGGGCACCCGAGTCGCTCCAGTGGAAATCTAAAAATACGATCAAAGAATTATGCTTCTCCTGACTGTGGAGCGAAGATTGTAGCAACTAATCCAGAAGCCTTGTATGCTGGATCTATAATCTCACCATCACGTGATGAGTATGTTCTGAATGCTTGTGCTAATCGCTTCTGGTTCGTTGTAGAACTGTGTGAGGCCATTCAGGCCAAAAAGGTATGTATAAATTTCAGTGAAGGGTATTTGATATTGTAACAGCAGTTTAAACAGTAAGAAGGCAGGGTGTATAGATAATTAGAGTAGGGACATAACACTTGATACTGTGCTGGTAATAATCATCTGATGAAAGTGGGGTGGAATTGTAACTAATTTTACAGTGGAATTTGACAGTCCCTTCTTGAGTGTGTGTGTGTGTTGCTACTTCATGTTTGTGTTATCAGATATGGGAAGCTTATTAAGATATTTTAATTTGTTGATTGTACACTTATATTACTACTATAATACAATCTGATACAATAAAGTTTTTAAGTCAGTGCTTGTGAATTTTTTCTGAACCGGTCATGCACTGCTAATCCCGTGTGGAGTATCACTACTTTAATGGACCACTCTCCAAAATTATCTCAACTCACAGTAACATTTCATGTTGGAATTTTAACAAGTCGGGAGGGGGGGATGGGGGCAGATTTATTTATTTTGTTCAACATAGCTTTACAGGTCATTGTATATCAAGGAGCTGTTATCTTGTGCTTTTATAACAGTAAAGGTTAATTTTTTAATGTTTCTTAAATTGTCATATTTATATTCTTTGTGTGTAGTGTGTCACTGGGCACTGTCCATCTTTTTTATTGTATGTTGTGTTCTGTGTCTGTATGTGTGTGTTGTCTGCCCTGTTATTCATTTTGTTATGATGGTACTCAGTAAGCATAGTGTATACATATTTATGTGTGTATACATCTGAGTGATGAATGTGGTTTATTTTTCAGATTGATTTGGCCAATTTTGAGCTATTTTCATCGTCCCCACGTGATTTCTCTGTGTGGCTGAGTGACCGTTTTCCCAGTCGTGACTGGAGGAATGTTGGCCACTTTACTGCTCAAGATGAGAGAGACATACAAAGCTTCAACCTGGCTCCTCACTTGTTTGGAAAATTCATCAAGGTAGAACTGCATTCACACTATGGGTCAGAGCACTATTGTCCAATCTCGCTATTTCGTGTTTATGGCACTAGTGAATTTGAAGTTCTGGAGACTGAAGTTGAGGTTCATGAGTCAGTTCCTGATGTAGCTGATGATGATGATGATGATGATGATGATGATGAAGAACATCTGGATCTTGATACAGGAGAACCTCCAAAAACACTGTTTGGTAGTGCGCAAGATGCAGTGATGAGCATAGTCAAAAAAGCTGCTCAGGCTTTGGTGAAAGGTGGTGACTCTCAGAACAGTACCACAACTGATGTGGAAGTGAAGACCCATAGTGATGCCTCAAAGCATGAGAACTGTGCCAGCCCAAGCCATATTGTTGTATGTGACAATTGCAGTGATGCCATGTACAGTAAAGTTTTTGGATTGCTCAGCTGTCAGTGGACTTCCTTACACTCCTTCATTGATTCACCATTTGTGCGTAATAGCTTTCGGAACAGTAAAGTGTGTGTAGAATATGGCTTTGATTTCAGTTCTCATCGTACTGGTGCACCTTATCCTTTACGGCCTTCAGCAAGTGGAGTTGATCCTTTACAGTCACGTCAGAGCAGATATTTATCAGCCTTATTACCATCAGAATACATTGCTGCACTCTGTAACATATTGGCTGTTCTTGACAAGAAAGTTGTGTTAAATGTTAGTTATGAAGTAAATGGAACCTCTTCCATAAATCTGACTAGTAGCTTAGATGGGAAGTCCCATTATACAGAATCATACTTTGAGAATTCAGTCATTGCAGACCCCACAACGCCAACGTTGGAGTCAAGCTTCACATCCCAACACTGCAGTTCTTTGCTTTCAGACAGCTGCAACACTGTAAGTTTGTCCACATCATCTCTTCCATTAGATACCTTGTCTGCAGAAACAACAGTTGCATCTCAAATCAAACCAACTAAAACACTTGCTAAGGAACCAGATGTAAAGGAAGATTTTCCTTTGCCTGCTGGAATGAAAACAAATTATGATCAAATTCAGAAAAGTACAGTGCTTCCAGAAATGTCACCTGTACAGGAACTTCCTAATGGTGTATCTCCCCCTGTAACTGTCTCAGTTTGTCCAGGGGAAGAGAATCGGACAGGTGCACAAGGGAGTTGGAAGGACAGCGAAGAGGTTGAGGCAGAGAGTCCATTATCTGACAGTGAATTTGTCAAAGTGGAGGTGACTGAGGAACTTCCTACATTCACGGAAGTTGACCAGCAGCAGGCAGGAGTAAATGGGAAGCAAAGTGACATGATGTTTGAGGAGAAGTACTACCAGGAGAGTCAAGACAGTCTTTCACTAGACTCATTTCTTTCAGAACTGAAAGATGTAGATATGGGGTTGGACACCAGTAGCAGTGCTGCTGTCACCCCTTCCTCAGTTACAACCACAACAGTGTTGCCACAGACGCAGCAAGTTCAGAAGGAGTCTGTGTTTGTTCGTCTCTCCAACAGAATCAAGGTATGTTTATAGTCTGCATATTTATTTATTTATTTATTTTTATTTTGTAATAGTTGTGAAATGCAAAAGTGGGGAGAGAGAATATTTTCAAGCCAACAATTGGACAGGAGAGTCTCCATCAGGATAGTAATGATAATGGGGTTAGACTAGTTAACTTCCCCACATCACAAAATCTGGTGGTTAAGAGCACAATTTTCCCTCACCGGAACATTCATAAATACACCTGGACCTCCCCTGATGGTAAGACTCACAACCAGATTGACCATGTATTGATAGATAGGAGATGGCATTCGAGTGTACTGGGTGTGTGAAGTTTTAGGGGAGCTGATTGTGATACAGATCACTATCTGGTGATTGCAAAGGTTAGGGAAAGATTCGCAGTGGGTAAACAGGCCGCACAGAGGGTTGATAGGCAAAGATTTAACTTGAGGAAGCTAAATGAGCCAGAGGTTAGGGAACAGTATCAGATTGAGATTACAAATAGGTTTGCAGCTTTGGAGAACTCGGACGATGACGAGGACATAAATAGGAATTGGGAAAACATTAAAGAGAATATCCAAACCTCAGCGAAAGAGAGTCTGGGTTTAGATTAATTTAAGCAGAATAAACCCTGGTGTGATGAAGAATGTTTAGGTTTTTTGGATCAAAGGAAGTGGGCTAAAATTCAGTGGATACAGGATCCAAGCCGAAGCAATGTAGATAATCTGAACAAGGTAAGGCGTGAAGTTAGCAGGCATTTCAGGAACAAAAAGAAGGCATATCTGAGAGCTAAAATTGAGGAAATTGAAACTAACAATAAGATCCAAAATATTAGGTACTTGTATAGGGCATCAGTGACTTTAAGAAGGGGTACCAGCCTAGATGTAATATAGTAAAGGATGAGAAAGGTGACTTGGTTGCAGACTCCCACAGTATTGTGGCTAGGTGGAGGAAATATTTCTCCCAGCTGTTCAATGTGCATGGGGTTAAGGATGTTGGGCAGGCAGAAATAC